>CAJDUO010000018.1_pt1 | contig 59057 bp, 46 predicted proteins | sample 7391151 | NCBI WGS metagenome assembly CAJDUO01 (sample SAMEA7055682, study PRJEB34461) | soil metagenome | biome: terrestrial ecosystem; feature: Peninsula; material: soil | place: Antarctica | collected 2016
GAAACCTGCTGCCGTACCCCAAGGCAGCTTAGGCAGAATCGCAAGGCGCTTCACTTAAAACATGAAACATTCTGTCCAACTATACGGGTCCACCTCTGTTCATCTCATCCCAACCGTCTTCATTTTTGCCAGCGAGCAAAAGATACATAGGAAGTCTCAATCGCTCTTCAATCATTAGGTCATTAGCCCCTTCTGATGAATATGCTTTTATCAGCGTTTCACAAGCTTCAATATATTTTTTATCTCTCTTTAAAGCAGTGGCACTTTTCAACAATTCCCTAGCAGGGCTAGAATAGTAATCGGGCATATCGGGGAGAATAATTCCTGATGTGGGCGCCCCATTTTTTATTGCAGTCTCAATCTCATTGATAATTGCTTCTGCTTCATTAAATCCATCGACATCAATTTTAAATTTTAAGGCTTGCTCCCTTGCTGAATTTAAACTATTTCGAGCAACTTTAATCCGTGATGTTTTTGTATCAAGATTTTTACTGTCTCGTGCCAACTTAATTGATTCGTTTATCACCTTGATGTGACTCTGAATTATGTCATCAACTACAGCTTTATCATTGTGATGAATAGCCTGCTTAGGCTCTTTAGATTGGATAATTGCACTACTTTTAAGCTGTTGAGTTTCGGCATCAACTCTTTGTATGCTAGCCTCGAAGGCCTCTAAACTTGTGATGTAGATTGCTGGATTCATTCTTACAAGTTGTTTTAGTTCTCTAAGCAAATTGCAAGCATCATCTAAATAAGCTTGGCGTTCAGATATCACTGTTGACTCATTGGCAACTTTCAATGATTGGTTCATTGACTCAACTAGCAACTGTGCCTTTTTGACATCTTGAGTGGTTGTAGAGTGGTTTAATCCAAAAAATTCCTTTAACTTACCTAACATGCTTATTCACTCCAATTGTTTTGAAACAATAGAATTTTAAATTCTTAAACCCACGTCTTAGGGCGGTTTTATGAGTGTGAAAATATGGGGGGAATTGTGCAATGTTTTTTTTGAAGTGTGCCATGAGTGTGCCACGGCCACAAAATAAAAAAGCCCTGCATCGCTGCAAGGCTTATGTAACTTGGCTCCTCGACCTGGGCTCGAACCAGGGACACACGGATTAACAGTCCGTTGCTCTACCGACTGAGCTATCGAGGAATCGGAGAAGGCGCAATAATAATGACTTAGAAGCATTTGGTCAATAATCAACTGAGGTCAATTTTGAATAAGTGGAACCGTAGGGCAGTTATTGCGGGGTCAGTTCTCGCGCTACTATTTTTTATACCGTTCTTGATTCCCATGTCCGCTTACCTCGGACAGGTGGAAAAGATGGCTGCAGACAAGCTGGGGGTGCCTGTAAGCATTGATGCTCTGCGAATTGCCTTGCTGCCCAGCCCGCGCCTGAATATCGAGGGACTTGTCATCGGCAAGAATAAAGATATCAGCGTGGAACGCGTTGCTGTTGTGCCTGCAATTACATCGCTATTTTCTGATGTCAAAGTACTTTCCAGCGTGCAGATTAAGAAACCTGTCATCAATAAGGCTGCGCTGGAAATACTTTCCGCTTTATCAAAGCAGCCGAGTGCAGCGCCTGCCGCCGTGAACGTTAACCAAATTATCGTGAAGGAGGCCAGGCTGGAGTGGCCAGGAATAACGCTGCCAGAATTTAATGCAGAGATTGCCTTGGCAGCTAATAAGCCGGAGTCTGCGCTGATCAAGAGCCTGGATGGTAAGCTGGAAATGGAACTGACGCCGCAAGGTAAGCTGCAAACGATCACGCTGAGTGCCGATAAGTGGACTGTACCTGTAGGACCACCGCTATTGATAGACCAGCTAAAAGCAGACATGGTGTTGTATGACAACAGGCTGGAAATTACTCAATTGAATGCCACGCTCTATAAAGGCAAGGTGAGCGGCAACGCAACATTGCATTGGGATAATAATTGGCGCATGGCTGGCAAAATCAGGGTGGATGACCTTGCAGTGCGCGATCCCGTGAGCTTGATGAGCAAGTCTACCAATGTCAGTGGTCGCCTGTTTGGTAATGGCAGCTTTAATGCAAGCGCAAAAGAGCCAGCAAAGCTGGCTGATCATGTAAATGCTGATTTTCGTTTCAAGGTGGTGGATGGCGTGCTCTACGGGCTGGATTTGGCAAGGGCCGCGACCATGTTACTGAACCAGGGGCAGAAAGGTGGGGAGACCAAGTTTGATGAGCTTTCCGGTTTGCTGAATGTGGCTGGTAAGCAGTATAAATTCAATGGGTTAAAAGTAACTTCAGGTTTGATGACTGCTAGCGGTAACGTAAAAATCAGCCCGTCAAAAAATCTGGATGGCGTGATGGAGGTGGAAGTAAAGCGTAGCGTGAGCATAGCTGCTATTCCATTACAGATTTCCGGTACTTTAGATAATCCCACCGTGTTCCCTACTAAAGCCGCGATGGCCGGCGCCGTGGCGGGTACGGCTCTATTAGGCCCCGGAATGGGTACAAGCTTGGGTGTTGAGGCGGGTTCAGCCATAAGCAAGCTAAAAGGGCTGTTTGGCGGATCTGATAAGAAATGATTCATTATTAAACCACAACGGCTGGGCGCTGATTATGAAAGCACTACATGTTTGACCTCGGAGTGCCATGGTGGGAGCTGGTAATAAGGGGTATCGTTGTTTATACCACTCTGATTTTATTACTGCGGATGACGGGTAAACGCCAGATAGGTCAGCTTTCACCGCTTGACCTGGTATTACTGCTGATACTTTCCAATGCGGTACAAAACTCAATGAATGGAGGAGATAACTCCCTGATAGGCGGGCTCATTTTGGCTGTGACCCTAGTGGGATTGAATTACCTGGTTGGGCTGGTAGCATTCAAAAGCAGGGGAATGGAAAATGCGATTGAAGGTCGCCCGCAAGTATTGATTCATGATGGAAAGATATTTGAGGACACCATGCTAGATGCAAAACTCACGCGAGCAGAATTGGATTCTGTCTTGCGACACCAGGGCTATTTTGAGCTCAAAGACATCAAACTGGCGATTCTAGAAACCAATGGCACTGTCAGTGTTCAGGGATATAACGAAAAGCCGCGTACAAGAACCCGCCAGAAAAAGATTCCATAAAAAAGGCCTCATCAAGAGGCCTTTTTATGGCTGGCAAACTAATTAGCCTAGGCCACTGCCTTAGCTATTCTATCCAGCGCGTTGCGCAGATTGTCCATTGAAGTCGCGAACGAGACACGGAAATAACCCTCCGCACCGAACGCCGAGCCAGGCACGACCGCTACGCCTGCGCTTTCCAGCAGATACTCCGATAGCGCCATATCATTCGCTTCAGCGATTTTACCAGCCTTGTGCAGGTTGCTGATGGCTATACGCGCATCCGGGAATGCATAGAACGCTCCGCCTGCTGCAATACACCTGATGCCACGCATTTGATTAAAGCGCGCCACCACATAGTCATGGCGTTCACGGAAAGCTTCAACCATAGGCGTAATGCAATCCTGCGAGCCTTCCAGCGCAGCTTGTGCCGCTACTTGCGAAATGGAAGTAGGGTTGGAAGTTGATTGCGATTGCAGAATTTCCATAGCCTTGATGATATGAGCGGGGCCTGCGGCGTAGCCGATGCGCCAGCCCGTCATGGAATAGGCTTTGGAAACACCATTCAGTACAATGCAGCGTGGCTTGAGCTCTGGCGCGGCATTGAGGATGTTGCAAAACTTATCACCGGTGAGGTTGACGTGCTCATACATATCGTCAGTTGCTACCAATATGTGCGGATGGCGCTTGAGCACTTCCCCCAAAGCTTGCAGCTCTGCCAGCGTGTAAACCGCGCCGGTGGGATTGGAAGGGGAGTTGATCATGAACAGCTTGGTTTTTGGCGTAATGGCCGCCTCAAGCTGTGCGGCTGTGAGCTTAAAGCCCTGCTCGATATCGCATTGGATGATGACAGGCTTGGCGCCTGCTACCAGCGCGATATCGGCATATGAAACCCAGTAGGGCGCGGGCACGATGACCTCATCGCCGGGGTTAAGCACTGCAAGAGCCAGGTTAAAAATGCATTGCTTGCCACCAACACCGACAATGACTTCTTTTTCAGTATATTCAAAACCATTTTCATGCTTGAATTTGGCGACGATCGCTTTCTTCAGGCTAGGAATGCCGGCAACCGGGGTGTATTTGGTAAAGCCTTCATCAATGGCTTTTTTTGCGGCGTCTTTGATGTGTTGAGGCGTATCAAAATCGGGTTCGCCAGCTCCCAGGCCGATAATATCTTTGCCTTCGGCCTTGAGCCTAGCCGCACGCGCTGTTACTGCGAGGGTAGGTGACTCTTTGATGGTTTGAACGCGCTGCGAGAGTTCCAAATCAAAATCCTTGCTATCAGGTGAGTTTATAAGTAAAAGCCTAATTTTACTCATAAAACCCACCCGACGGAACCTGTAGCTGCGTTTAAGCCACCTTTAATTAGCACGAACCATCACAGCCGACGGTTTAGTCATTGTTTACAACGTAAATAATGTCACCAAGCCACACACTAAAGTTCTTATGCGGGTTTTATGCCATGACTGCTAGAATAAAACTCTACGTTTAAGGCTCTTGATGTGATTGTCACCTTCCCCAATAGTAAATATCAACTTTATCAGCCCTTTGCACCTGCAGGCGATCAGCCTCAGGCCATAGAAAAACTCACCGCAGGCATTAACCAGGGTATGCGTTTTCAAACGCTACTCGGTGTGACCGGCTCGGGCAAGACTTACACTATAGCTAATGTAATCGCGCGCATAGGCCGTCCGGCGATAGTCATGGCGCCCAATAAGACTTTGGCAGCGCAGCTGTATTCTGAATTCCGCGAGTTTTTCCCGCATAACTCGGTGGAGTATTTCGTTTCTTACTACGATTACTACCAGCCGGAAGCTTATGTGCCTTCGCGTGATCTGTTTATCGAAAAAGATTCCAGTATTAACGAACATATTGAGCAGATGCGACTTTCGGCCACCAAAGCGTTGCTGGAGCGCGAGGACAGTATCATTGTTGCGACTGTCTCAGCTATCTATGGCATTGGCGATCCGGTGGATTACCATGGCATGGTACTGCATATGACACAGGGCGAGAAAATGAGCCAACGCGATGCCATCCAGCGCCTGGTTGGCATGCAATATGATCGTAATGACTTTGATTTTGATCGTGGCACCTTCAGAGTACGCGGTGATGTGATAGATGTGTTCCCGGCGGAAAACTCGGAAACGGCAGTGCGTATATCGCTATTTGATGATGAGGTCGAATCGCTAACGTTATTTGATCCACTTACCGGGCAGATTTTCAATAAGATCCCACGCTATACGGTTTATCCCTCCAGCCACTACGTGACCCCGCGCGAAACTACCATTCGCGCCATGGAGAAAATCAAAGTCGAACTGCGTGATCGCGTGGACTTCTACATTAAAAACAGCAAACTGGTGGAAGCACAGCGCATCGAACAGCGTACGCGCTTTGACCTGGAAATGCTGAATGAAATCGGTTTCTGCAAAGGCATCGAGAACTACTCGCGCCATCTCTCTGGTCGCAATCCTGGCGATCCGCCGCCTACGCTGCTTGATTACCTGCCTGAAAGCGCGCTCATGATTATTGACGAAAGTCATGTCACCGTGCCGCAAGTGGGTGGCATGTATAAAGGCGATAGGGCACGCAAAGAGAATCTGGTGGATTACGGCTTCCGTCTGCCATCGGCGCTGGATAACCGCCCACTTAAGTTTGAAGAATTTGAAAAGGTCATGCGCCAGTGCATATTTGTTTCCGCTACGCCTGCCGATTATGAAGCCGCGCATACTCAGCAGATAGTCGAGCAGGTAGCGCGCCCGACCGGTCTGATAGACCCCGAAATCATCGTTAAGCCTGCCGATACTCAGGTGGATGATCTGCTTTCCGAGATCAAGCTGCGCGTGGCGCTGGGCGAGCGCGTGCTAGCGACCACACTGACCAAACGCATGGCAGAAGACCTCACTGATTACTTGTCCGAGCACGGCACCAAGGTGCGCTATCTGCATTCGGATATTGATACGGTAGAACGCGTGGAAATTATCAGGGATTTGCGACTGGGCGAGTTTGATGTGCTGGTGGGTATTAACCTGCTACGCGAAGGTCTGGATATCCCAGAAGTGTCCCTGGTCGCAGTACTGGACGCAGATAAGGAAGGTTTTTTGCGTTCTGAACGTTCCTTGATTCAGACTGCGGGTCGTGCAGCGCGGAATCTCAATGGCAAGGTCATTTTTTATGCTAACAGAATCACGCGTTCGATGAAGCTGGCGATGGATGAAACCGAGCGCCGCCGTAAAAAGCAGATGGCTTTTAACGTAGCTAACGGTATTACGCCGAAAGGCATTACCAAGCGCATCAAGGATATTATTGATGGTGTTTACGACAAGGACGAAGCACAGCGCGAGCTAAAAGCCGCACAGGCGCAAGCCAGTTATGAAGCCTTGAGCGAAAAACAAATCCTCAAGGAAATGAAGCGCCTGGAAAAGGCCATGCACGACAGCGCCAAAAATCTGGAATTCGAAAAGGCTGCTGATTACCGCGACCAACTCAAGAAGCTCAAGCTCAAGTTTTACGGTGCCGAGATGCCTGATGTTGTATCGGATGCACCTGATCAGTAATATTTTGTTGAAGACTGTATGTTCTTGGCGTCTTACTGGGTAGCAAATTTGTACGCCCTCAAATAAAAAAGCCCCGACGAATCGAGGCTTTTTTATTAGGCTGCGTTACTTTTGCGTTTGCACTATAACTAGCGGTTCATCCTGGGCTTTTTCAGTGGCCTTTTTTTGCCATGCAGCCTGCTTGTGGGGCTTGCTTGGTGTCTCCGACTCTGGGACCGCAACTGCTTTGGAAATTTCAGCCTTGGTTTCCACCAGTTGCAGGCCGCTAGCGGCTAAATCTACTGGTTTTGCTGCAGCTTCAGGCTTGCGACGACGCGGGGGACGTGGTTTTTTCTCTGGCTTATCCGTGTTTTCTATAGTATCCGTACTTTTCGCTACATCCCCGCTCTCTATAGTATCTGTGCTTTCCGCTAGATCTGTGCTTGTACTAACTTCAGCAGTAGCTTTTTTAACTGGGCTTGCTTCAGAAACCGGCTGTGTTTCGACAGCTTGAGTTTTTACTTCTGGCTCAGCTGTAACTACTGGCGTTACGCGTTCAAGGCTGGTTGTTTCAGCCTTGGCTTCGATCAACGTAGGTACAGGCGTTTCAACTGCTGTCACAGGTACTTCAACAGCTGATACAGGTACAACGGCTAAGGGCTGTTTTATTTCTTCTGTGGCCGCAACGCGTGGCTGGCTCTTTGGCTTGTTCTCTTCGACGTCAGCCAAAATTGCGCGCGAATTGTCCTCACGCTGAGTATTTTCATCGCGTGGAGTGCGATCGCGACGACCACGACCACGACGGCTATTGCGCGGCGCACTGGCAGAAGCCTCGTCAATGTTGGGTGATTGCGGTTTTTCGCGCTCAATCTTTTCTGGGCGCTGTTCAGTTTTCTCGGCACGTTGTTGCCCAGCCTGAGCCTGGCGCGGCTCTTGCGCGCGCGGAGGGCGCTCATGGACACTCTTCTCATTAGCATTGGGGCGCTCATTTCCGCTTACACGTTCATTGCTGCCGATACGTTCGTTGCCACGTGTATTGCGGTTATTGCGATTACCCCGGCGCTGGTTGTTCCGGTTAGTTTCACGCTGGGCGGCTGTTTCTGGCGATGCCTCTGCCCCGGTTTCATTAGGCTTGCTGAACCAGTTCCTAATGCGGCTAATGAGTGAAGGGCTTTTTACAACTTTTTCCACGGCAGTAGGTGCAGGGGAGGCAGGCGTAATACCTTTTACTGCAGCCTCTACACGTACAGCTTTTGGTTCTTGTGCGGCCGCACCGGTCTCTTCAGTCTCGGATGGAAGTTCCACCATCTCATAACTGGCGCGTGAGGTTCCTTCCGTGACGTCGTCATGACGAATGCGCGCGATAGTGTAATTCGGCGTTTCCAGATGAATGTTAGGAATCAGCACCACTTGGACACCCATGCGCTCCTCGATCTTGTGAATATCGGAACGTTTTTCATTGAGCAGGAAAGTCGCAGCTTCAACAGGCAATTGCACCTGAATGATAGCGCTGTTTTCTTTCATGGCTTCTTCTTGCGTAATCCGCAGGATATGCAAGGCGGTGGATTCTATACCGCGGATATGGCCCGTACCATGGCAGCGCGGGCAAGGGATATGATTGGTTTCGCCAAGACTAGGGCGCAGGCGCTGGCGTGACAGTTCCAGCAGACCGAAGCGCGAGATCTTGCCAGTCTGTACACGAGCACGATCGTAATGCAAGGCATCACGCAGGCGGTTCTCGACTTCACGCTGGTTACGCTGGTTTTCCATGTCGATAAAGTCGATGACGACAAGACCACCCAGATCGCGCAAGCGCAATTGGCGCGCTACTTCATCGGCTGCTTCCAGGTTGGTATTGAAAGCAGTGTGTTCGATATCACTGCCCTTGGTGGAGCGTCCAGAGTTGACGTCTACCGAAACCAGCGCTTCGGTATGGTCGATCACGATGGCACCGCCGGAAGGCAGACGCACTTCGCGCGAGAACGCGGTTTCAATTTGATGTTCTATCTGGAAACGTGAGAACAGCGGGATTTCATCCTGGTACAACTTCACGCGCGGCACATTGCCGGGCATGACGTGGTCCATAAACTGGATGGCCTGTTCATGAATGTCAGGGGTATCGATCAGGATTTCGCCAATATCAGGCTGGAAGTAATCGCGGATGGCGCGAATCACCAGGCTGCCTTCCTGATAAATCAGAAATGGGCCGCTTTGCATGGTGGATGCACCTTCAACGGCTGTCCATAGTTGCAACAGGTAGCTTAGATCCCATTGCAGTTCTTCCAGGTTGCGGCCTATGCCAGCAGTACGGGCAATGATGCTCATGCCGTCTGGTACTTCCAGTTGCGTCATGACATCACGCAGTTCGTTACGGTCTTCGCCTTCGATGCGACGTGATACACCACCACCACGCGGGTTGTTTGGCATCAGCACCAGATAGCGACCCGCCAGTGATATGAATGTGGTTAGGGCAGCGCCCTTGTTGCCGCGTTCATCCTTGTCAACCTGAACGATCAGTTCCTGGCCTTCCTTGAGGACATCCTGGATACGTGCGCGACCACCTTCAGCATCATTCAGGAAATAGCTGCGTGCAACTTCCTTGAATGGCAGAAAACCGTGTCTATCGGTACCGTAATTAACAAAAGCGGCTTCGAGTGAGGGCTCAATGCGGGTGATAATGCCTTTGTAGATATTACTTTTGCGTTGCTCCTTACCGGCGGACTCGATATCGAGATCAATAAGTTTTTGCCCATCGACAATTGCGACGCGTAATTCTTCTGACTGCGTCGCATTGAATAACATACGTTTCATTTTGATAACCCCCGCGCTCAAAGCGGGCTTGTAGATCTTGCCACGTGAAGCGGCAGGCGGGAAGGCTGGGCATCAGCATCATGTCAATACAGCTGTATGGATACAGTTGGATATCATCGCTGCACGAGCAGAGGTAGACCGCGCACAAGCTAAACTAGCTACGAGGCTGCACCTTAAACATGTGGCCATTTCTTGGCCGCTTCTTCCAACAGATAGCCATTTTTAGTTGAATAACTAAAACATTACGCCGGAAAAAGATTTCTGATACCAAAATAATGGCATCAGCTTGAAAATGCTCACGAAAATAGTCGTAAACTGTTGGGTGTTAATCTCAGTGCGTTGATTCTGTCTCGGGTTAGCCGACATTATCGGCTAAAATTCTATATTTCCAGCAAATCCTGGCCGCGCGTTGCATTAGCAATATCGTCTGCGGCGGCTTGAGCGCAATTAATTTCTATTACAAAAATCGCTACTTATTTTATTTGGCGAGCGAGATTAACCAAGGTATTTGTTTGATACTGTTAATTCATTCTCGAATAAGCGCTTAGCGCATTTCCTTCGAGATTTTCGTAGTATAGGTGAGATGACTAATTTAAGCAAAATAAGAGATAGTACAGCCAACAACGACGCAGGCGTCGCCAAAAAAATCTCCAGGGGATTCGTCAAAAAAGACGGAGCTAAAGCCCATGAGAGCAAAGTCAGCGTCAGTATGCTTACTGTAGATGAGAGCAGTGTGGGTCAACGTATTGACAATTTCTTGAGCAAAACTCTCAAAGGCGTGCCTAAAAGTCATATTTATCGCATCCTGCGTAGCGGCGAAGTGCGTGTAAACAGTAAGCGTGTTGATGCAAGTTATAAGCTGGTCACGGGCGATTTGGTGCGCATTCCGCCAATTCGTACAGCAGTTCAAGAAGAGGCGCCTGCTAATCGAGGCCCGGTTGCACCCAAATTTGAACAGGCAATTATTTTTGAAGACGAGGCCATGCTGGTTATCGACAAGCCTGCAGGTTTTGCGGTGCATGGAGGCAGTGGCATTAGCCGCGGGGTGATTGAGCAGTTACGCATGGAGCGTCCTCATGCCAAGTTCCTGGAGTTGGTGCACCGGCTTGACCGTGAAACATCCGGTGTGCTGATGCTGGCTAAGAAACGTGCGGCTTTAGTTGCGCTACATGAAGCCATACGCAATAACCAAACGGATAAGCGCTATCTCATGCTGGTGCATGGCAAATGGACAGAAAAGAAGAAGCGCGTGGTGTTGCCGCTGCAAAAGTATGTATTACCCAGTGGCGAACGTCGAGTATCCGTACAAGATGATGGCCAGCAATCCGAGACCATCTTTCATTTGCGCAAAAACTTTGGCTCTGGTGGAAACGAACAGTTTAGTTTACTGGAAGCACAACTGATTACCGGACGCACCCATCAATTACGCGTGCAGCTTGCGCATTTGGGCTTCCCCATTGCTGGGGACGACAAATATGGTGATTTTGCCGTTAACAAAATTATGCTGAAGCGCGGATTAAAGCGTATGTTTTTGCATTCTGCAGAAACCAGTATCCGCCATCCACTCACAGGCGAAAAACTCAAGCTGGTAGCGCCATTACCTGCCGAACTGGAAAAGTTTGTGCAGAAGTTAGAACTAGAAAAGTAACCAAGCATGCCTAAACATTTTGATTTAATCGTATTTGATTGGGATGGCACGCTGGCCGATTCGACCCAGCTGATAGTTAACTCTATCATTGCTGCCAGTATTGATACAGGACTTAATGTACCTGAGTCATCGGCTGTCAGAGGCATTATTGGTCTAGGACTGCATGAAGCATTAATGGAACTGTTTGGAAGTATTAGCGAAGCACAGCTACAGCAGATGGTTACGCGTTATCGTTTTCATTACTTTGCCGAAGACCATCAAGTCCCTTTGTTTGATGGTGTATTCGAGGCAATTATAGATCTGGAGAAACAAGGATTCAAGCTGGCCGTGGCGACGGGCAAAGGCAGAAGGGGGCTTAACCAGTCATTGGAACGTAGTGGTTTGCTGAAATATTTTCATGCCACTCGCTGCGTGGATGAGTGTAACTCCAAGCCGCATCCGCAAATGCTTACGGAACTTATGGACGAATTGGGCACTGAATCAGCACGCACTTTAATGATAGGCGATACCATTCATGATCTACAGATGGCGCAAAATGCGAATGTAGCCAGCCTGGCTGTTACCTATGGCGCGCAGCCGGTCGAGAGTCTTTTGCCATGCGCGCCTTTGGCGCATTTTGATAATTTTACTAAGCTAAACCAATGGCTGATAATGAACGCATAATTTGTGAGAGCCATCTGCTGATTGAGCGTGGACAGGGTTTACGCTTTGCTTTGCCCGAACTGGGCGAGCATGTCACCGGCTTTGTGGTGCGGTATAACGGTATGGTTTACGCTTTTGTTAATCAGTGTGCACATGTATCGATAGAGCTGGACTGGAATGAAGGCGATTTTTTCGACCTTGGCAAAAACTATTTGATTTGTTCCACACATGGTGCGCATTACGACCCCCAAAGCGGTTATTGTGTAATAGGACCTTGCAAAGGGCGCAGTTTACAGCCTGTTTCAGTAACCGAACGCGATAACAAAATTTTGATTAATTTAGAAAGCCTCAAGTATGTCTGAACTACCCAACCCACATGAATCAGATTGGCAGCGCCAAACCATAGAAAAACTGGCATTCTCCGCCATTAAAGAGCAGCGACGTGCTCGCCATTGGGGCATCTTCTTCAAGTCGCTTACATTTATATATCTTTTCATACTGTTGTTCTACGCCATGGACTGGATTGGTGAAGTCCCGAGTGCAAGTCTGGACCATACGGCACTTATCGATATCCAGGGTGTAATTGGCAGCGATGCTGAAGTAAATGCAGATTCAGTCATCACTAGCCTGCAGTCAGCTTATGGCAACAAGCACACCAAAGGTGTAATTTTGCGTATTAACAGCCCAGGCGGCAGTCCGGTACAAGCGGGGCTGATTAACGATGAAATCAAGCGTCAGCGCAAATTGCACCCCAATATCCCGATTTATGCTGTGGTTGAGGATATTTGTGCTTCCGGCGGGTATTACATTGCCGTCGCCGCTAACAAAATTTATGTGGATAAAGCCAGCATTGTCGGTTCTATTGGCGTATTGATGGATGGCTTTGGCTTTACCGGTATCATGCAGAAGCTGGGTATAGAACGCAGGCTGCTCACGGCTGGCGAAAACAAAGCGATTCTTGACCCATTTTCTCCAGTGAATCCTAAACAGCAGGAATTCGCACAGAACATGCTTGATCAGATACATCAGCAGTTTATTGCTGTGGTGCGTGAAGGCCGTGGTCAGCGCCTGAAAGAAACACCTGAGATGTTCAGCGGCTTATTCTGGAGCGGCGAAACCAGTATAGAGATGGGCTTAGCCGATGGGCTGGGCAGCTCTGAATATGTAGCCCGCGAAATCATCAAGCAGGAGAAGATTGTGGACTTTACTACGCGAGAAGGCTTGGCCGACCGTTTTGCTAAACGCTTTGGGGCTTCGGTAGCAAATACTCTTGCAGGCGGCAATCTACATCTACGTTAAGCATTAAGAATAAAAAAAAGCCGCTGCAAAGACTATTGCAGCGGCTTTATATCAGGCTGATTTATTTATGGCTAACAGCGTGAACCGAGATGATTAATCAGGCCGTTGGTCGAGCTGTCATAATCTGTAGTATTCTCGCGGCTTAGAAGCTGCGGCAAAATCTTTTGCGCAATCTGTTTGCCAAACTCCACACCCCATTGATCAAACGAGTTGATCTGCCAGATAATGCCTTGCACAAAAATCTTGTGTTCATAAAGCGCGATCAGCTTACCTAGCATGTTAGGAGTGAGCTTGTCGAAAAGCAGGGTAGTAGTAGGCCGATTGCCGCCAAACACGCGATGTGGCAGCAGATCCTTCAGTTCATCGCCAGACAAGCCCTGTGCTTCCAGTTCGTGTTTGGCTTCTAAGGCGGTCTTGCCTTGCATCAGCGCCTTGGTCTGCGCAAACAGATTGGCCAGTAAAATCTTGTGGTGTTCGATACCGTTTTCGCCCATTGCATAGTGGCTATTGAGTGGCATCATAAAATCGCAAGGAATTAGTTTGTTGCCTTGATGAATAAGCTGGTAAAAGGCATGTTGCCCATTGGTACCAGCTTCTCCCCAGATAATTGGCCCCGTTTTGCAATGAACGATCTTGCCTTCACGGTCAATAAATTTACCATTACTTTCCATGTCGGCTTGTTGCAAATATGCAGGAAAGCGCGACATGCCTTGATCGTAGGGCAGAACAGCCTGAGTTTCACAGTGAAAGAAATTGTTATACCAGATGCCCAGCAAAGCCATAATGATAGGTATATTCTGGTCCATGGGCGCGGTTCTGAAATGCTGGTCCATTTCATGACCACCTGCCAGCAGGTCTTCAAAATTATCCATGCCGATGTAAATTGCAATGGAAAGACCAATCGCTGACCACAATGAATAACGGCCACCAACCCAATCCCAGAACTCGAACATGTTCGCAGGATCAATACCAAATGCATTTACCGCTTGGGCATTGGTAGAAAGCGCTACGAAATGTTTGGCAACGTGAGCTTCATCCTTTGCCGCCTGCATAAACCATGTGCGCGCCGAGCGGGCGTTGGTCATGGTCTCCTGCGTGGTGAAGGTTTTAGAGGCTACAATAAACAACGTCGTCTCTGGCTGGCACTGTTCCAGCACCTGGGCCAGGTGGGCACCATCAATATTGGAAACGAAATGTGCGTGTAAATCTGGGCTAGCATAAGGTTTGAGGGCGCCACACACCATGACCGGCCCTAGATCAGAACCTCCGATGCCGATGTTAACAATATCGGTAATGCGCTTGCCAGTAAAGCCCTGCCACGTTCCAGAGCGCACATCTGCACTGAATTTACGCATTTGCGCCAAGACCCGGTTCACATCCGGCATCACATCTTTGCCATCCACAAAAATAGGAGTATTGCTGCGATTACGCAAAGCGGTGTGCAGTACAGCACGTTTTTCAGTGAAATTAATCTTTTCACCGGTAAACATGCGTTCCCGCCAGCCTTCTATATCGGATTCACGCGCCAGCTGGAATAGCATGGGTAGTGTTTGCTCGGTAATGCGGTGCTTGGAGTAGTCCAGCAGCAAGTCGCCAAGCTTTAAGGAGTATTTATTGAAGCGCTTTTCATCTTGATCAAACAAATCCCGCATATGAAGCGGGAATATTTCTTGATAGTGCGCACTAAGCTGCTGCCAAACTGGTAATTGTGTTGGATTTGTCATGCTTTTTTATTAACTTATATATATGAATGATTTTAATATTTTTTACTTAAGTTGCAATATCAGGCCACCCAAAGGGGGCAAGGTAACTAGCAACGACTGTTTTTGGCCCATCCAGGTGACAGCTTCACTTTTTAAACCAGTCCCATTCCCTTGATTGCTGCCACCATATCCACTCGCATCACTGTTAAATAGCTCAACGTAATCCCCGGCTACAGGTACTCCAATACGATAGCCATGGCGTAGTACAGGAGTAAAATTCAATAAAACCACAACAAAACTGCCATCGCGCCCACGCCGGATATAGCTGATTACCGATTGAGCAGTATCATAACAATCAATCCAGTTAAAGCCCTGCGACTCAAAGTCCAGATCGTGCAAGGCGTGCAGTTTTTTATATAAATGGTTGAGATCCCGGCTTGTTTGTTGCACACCCTGATGCCAGGCTGTATCCAGCAAATACCAGTCCAAGCTGCTGTTCACATTCCATTCGCGTCCCTGGCCAAACTCATTGCCCATGAAATTGAGTTTCTTGCCAGGCGCTGTCATTTGATAAGTCAGTAGCAGGCGTAGATTAGCAAATTTTTGCCAGGTATCGCCCGGCATTTTATCAAGTAATGAATGCTTACCGTGAACGACTTCATCATGAGAGAACGGCAGAACAAAATTCTCGCTGTAGGCGTATACCTGACCAAAGGTAAGTTTGTCATGGTGATAGCGCCTGTGTACTGGGTCATTCTCAATATAAGCCAGCGTATCGTTCATCCAGCCCATATTCCATTTCATTGAGAAACCGAGGCCACCCAGATAGACGGGGCGCGAAATCATGGGCCACGAAGTGGACTCTTCGGCAATCGTAAGTGCGCCGGGAAAGTCCTCATGTACCATCACATTGAGTTGTTTCATGAATTCGATGGCGTCCAGATTCTCACGCCCACCAAATTTATTGGGTAGCCATTCACCAGGTTTACGTGAGTAATCCAGATAAAGCATGGAGGCCACCGCATCAACGCGTAAACCATCTATATGGAATTCTGCAAGCCAGTAATGCGCATTGGCCAATAGGAAATTACGTACTTCATTACGGCCGTAATTGAAAACATAGGTGCCCCATTCCTGATGTTCGCCCAAGCGAGGGTCTTCATGCTCGAATAGGGCAGTACCATCAAAACGCGCCAGTGCCCAGTCATCTTTGGGAAAGTGCCCCGGTACCCAATCCAGAATCACACCAATATTGGCTTGGTGACAAGCATCCACCAGATAGCGGAAGTCATCCGGGCTACCAAAGCGATTGGTTACCCCAAAATAACCCGTGGTCTGATAACCCCAGGATTCATTCAAAGGGTGCTCTGAAACAGGCAATAATTCGATGTGGGTATAACCCATATCCTTTACATAAGGAATAAGGTCAGCTGCCAGTTCGCGATAATTGAGAAAATGGCCCTGTTCGTTTCTACGCCATGAGCCAAGATGCACTTCATAACAGTTAAAAGGCGCATGCAGCCAATCCGCTTTACCACGTGCCTTTAGCCAGGGTTCATCTTGCCAGGTGTGCTGGCCCACAGCTGTGACCTTGGCAGCAGTCCCCGGGCGCAGCTCAAAGCTAAAGCCGTAGGGATCTGTTTTTGTAAGTATGTTACCGCTATGGCGATTGCGAATTTCGTATTTGTAAAGTTCTCCGGCATTCAGGCCCGGAATGAACATTTCCCAAACTCCACTGGAGCCATGGGCGCGCATGGGATGAACGCGGCCATCCCATAAATTAAAATTACCAACGACGCTGACACGCTCGGCGTTGGGCGCCCATACCGCAAAGCGCACACCGCTGATACCGGATTGTTCGCATAATTGAGCGCCTAAGGTCTTATAGGCTTCTATCAGCCGTCCTTCTCCTAAGAGATAAAGATCATCGTCCGAAAGTGTGGAAGCAAAGGAGTAGGGGTCATATTGTTCCTGAGTCGCCCCATTCTCTTCAGTCCTTAGCAAACACGGCACTTCAGGCGCTTCGGCGCCGTGCCACTCATAAAGTCCGTTCGCATGGCAGCGGTGCAGCGAATCCCACCCATGAACCGTTTTGATCCATACATGCTCGGCATGAGGCAGGAATGTGCGGAACACATATTTCCCCGATTCCTGATGCAACCCAAGATAAGAAAAGGGGTCATGATGTCTGGCATCAAGAATAAGATTTAACTGCGTATCATGTTTGGGTTTATGCAAAATGAATTCCGATCAAGTATTTCGGTGTGGAGCTGCAATTTTACTGGATTGCCTTCAATTTTCTTGTCTATAATGACTCAGGAGCAATCAAATAACGTGGAATGGCTTAGTTGGATGCTCTCCAGTTAATGCTCCAAGGCATTACATGATATGCCAAACTATAAATCAGGAGGAGCAAAAATGCAGCAGGATTCAACTTCTTCCCGTTTTGTCAGCGCCCTTACGAAAAATACCGTAGCGCTGATCCTCGCCGGTGGCAGAGGTAGCCGCCTAAAAGATCTGACTAATTGGCGCGCCAAGCCGGCAGTGCCTTTTGGCGGCAAATTCCGCATCATTGATTTTCCTCTCTCAAATTGTATCAACTCAGGCGTGCGTCGCGTAGGTGTGGTCACCCAATATAAATCGCACAGCCTGATGCAGCATATTCAGCGCGGCTGGGGCTTTCTGCGTGGTGAATTCAATGAATTTGTCGAATTGCTGCCAGCCCAGCAACGTATCCAGGAGGAGTGGTACAAGGGCACGGCCGATGCCGTATTCCAGAATCTGGATATCCTGCGCTCCATAGATGCGGAGTATGTGCTAATTCTGTCTGGTGATCAGATTTACAAAATGGACTATGGCCCAATGCTGGCTTCGCATGTACACAATAAAGCCGATATGACGGTGGCTTGCTTGAACGTGTCGATTGAGGACGCCAAAGCATTTGGCGTAATTAAAGTTGATGAAACTGATCGTGTAGTCGACTTCAAAGAAAAACCGGCAATACCTGATGCGTTGCCCGATAATCCAGATCAGGCATTAGCAAGCATGGGCATCTATGTATTTAATGCTTCCTTTCTTTATGAGCAGCTAATCCGAGACGCTGACGACCCACACTCCGCGCACGATTTTGGTCAGGATATTATCCCCCACCTGATCCGTAAGTATCGTGTTTACACCCATCGCTTTGTTGATAGCTGTGTAGGCGCGACTGACGGCAATTATTACTGGCGTGATGTTGGTACGATAGATGCTTATTGGGAAGCGAACATGGAGCTTACCAAGGTCACTCCGGAACTTAACTTATATGATCGGATCTGGCCAATCTGGACTCACCAGGAACAATTGCCACCTGCCAAATTTGTATTTGATAATAAAGACAGATGCGGCAAAGCGACAGACTCCATGGTGTCTGGCGGATGCATCATCAGTGGTGCAAATGTTAGTAATTCCGTCCTGTTTTCTGATGTGCGAGTGAATAGTTACAGCACTATTCAAGATTCTGTGATTTTGCCTTCAGTGGATATTGGCCGCTATGTCACACTCAAGCGTGTAGTGGTAGATAAAGGCACACGTATCCCGGACGGTATGGAAATTGGTGTTAACCCAGAGCTAGACCGCAAGCGTTTTTATGTATCAGAAAAGGGCATTACACTGGTGACACCGGAGATGTTGGGCCAGTCGCTACATCAAGCACGTTAATCCAACCGCCCGGCTCATAAGGTCGGGCGCAGAAAATTCTTAAGGTTTAAATATGACGTCGGTGCGTTCCAAGCTTTACCTCAATCTTTATTGGCACATGCACCAACCCGACTATCGAGACACGCTCTCGGGCGAGTATGTTCTGCCCTGGACATATCTGCATGCCCTCAAGGATTACACCGACATGGCATTTCATTTAGAGGAAAACCCTAAAGCACGCGTAACATTTAACTTTGTACCTGTGCTATTGGATCAGCTGGAGGATTACAGCGATCAGTTCAAAACCGGGAATATGCGCGACCCTTTGCTGGCGCTGCTCGCAGAAAAAGAGCTCGAACATATCCCTACAAAACAGCGCTGCCTGATTATTGATAGCGGCTTCAAAAGCCATCACGAAAAAATGCTGGCCCCTTTTGCTCATTATCAACGTCTGCATAACATCTACAATGCATTGGCATCAGAAGGCGAAACTGCATTCAATTACCTCTCCGGCCAATATATGGCGGACTTGCTGGTCTGGTATCACCTGGCATGGACAGGCGAAAGTGTTCGGCGTGAAAGCAAGCTGGTACAAAGCCTGATGGAGAAGGGCTGCCAATTTACCCTAAAAGATCGCCTTGATTTGTTCGAGCTCATAGGTGAGCTTATTGGTGGATTAATTCCGCGTTATAAGAAATTACGAGAAACCGGTCAAATCGAGTTATCTACCACGCCGTATTACCATCCGATCCTGCCATTGCTACTTGATTTCAAATGCACACGCGATGCCATGCCTTATGCGCCCCTGCCGCATTGCGGTGAATACCCGGGCGGCAGAGCAAGGGCTCAGGCGCACATTGAGGCAGCACAAACATCCCATAACAAACGCTTCGGTGAAGTGCCATCAGGTATGTGGCCTGCCGAAGGTGGCGTTTCCCATGCCGCGTTATCACTAATGGCGGAGCATGGCGTTAAATGGGCGGCAACGGGCGAGGGCGTGCTGACCAATAGCCTGTATAAATCTTTTGATAGCCTGGATTTACAGCCGAGAAACGAATATCTATACAAGCCATATAGAGTCACAGACGGCAATCACGCAATTGTTTGTTTCTTCCGCGACGATAATTTATCGGACAAAATCGGCTTCGAGTATGCCAAGTGGCATTCAAATGTGGCGGTAAAGGATTTCATCCAGGCGCTGGAAAATATCCACGCAGCATCGACCTCCGAAACCGGCCCTGTCGTTAGTATCATTCTTGATGGCGAAAACGCGTGGGAATACTACCCCTACAATGGTTATTATTTTCTCACCGAACTTTATGAAGCACTGACGAATCACCCGGATATCGAGATGGCGACTTTTAGCGATATCGTAGCGCAATCCGCAACAAGTACGGCCACTGCCATGGAGACCTTGCCCGCCATTGCCGCAGGCAGTTGGGTATATGGCAGTTTCAGCACCTGGATAGGGTCTGCGGAAAAAAATATGGGCTGGGACTTGCTATGCCAGGCCAAAAAGAAATACGACGAAGTGATGCAGACTGGGGCACTCAGCCTAGAAGGGGGTGAGGCTTGCGAGCGCCAGTTGGCTATCTGTGAAGGTTCGGACTGGTTCTGGTGGTTTGGTGATTACAACTCAGCCGTAAGTGTGGATAGTTTTGATCGCCTGTACCGGCGCAACCTCTCCAATCTCTATCATTTACTCAATCTTCCAGTACCCGAAGAACTGAATCAGCCTATTAGCGTGGGCGCCGGCGATCCCGCAGTTGGCGGCACCATGCGACGCGGGCAAGAAGCTTGAATCTGTTGCTGTCTAGTGTTTTTCAATAAATTACTCTGCCGGGAGCAGGACTTTGGCTAAGACTGTCGCTTTACTACTGGGTGTACATGCCCATCAACCTGTCGGCAATTTCGAGAGTGTACTGGATGATGCTCATGTTCGTTGCTATGGTCCTTTTCTACGTGTGTTGCATCAATATCCAGACTTCCGTTTTGCTATTCATATCAGCGGCTGGTTACTGGATTACATGATTAAGCATTACCCGGAGGAGATGGCGCTACTGAAGGAAATGGTAGAACGCGAACAGGCTGAATTGTTCGGTGCTGGCTATACGGAGCCAGTATTAGCGTCGATTCCTACCCGGGATCGTATCGGCCAGATTACTAAATTATCCGATTATCTTAAGCAGAAGCTGGGAGCGACGCCGCATGGCGCTTGGCTTACCGAGCGCGTATGGGAATCCACCGTAGTGCCGGCGCTAGCCGATTCCGGCATTCGCTATGTAACTGTGGATGATTATCACTTCATGTGTACAGGCAAGCAGAATGATGAGCTCAATGGATACTACTCAACGGAAGAAGATGGCCGTCAGATAGATCTGTTCCCTATTTCTGAGGCTTTACGCTATCGCTTGCCATTTTCGCCTGCGCATGAGGTTGTGAGTTATCTGGAAAGTCTTGCCGATTGCAGCCAGCAGGCTGCAGCCATCTATTTTGACGATATCGAGAAATTTGGCATTTGGCCGGAAACCTATGAATGGGTTTATGAACGTGGCTGGCTGCGCAATTTTATCGAAGGTGTACTGAATTCATCGATTATCAAGACCATGCGCTACAGCGATTATCACGCCATGGCTAAAACCAGAGGTGTGGTGTACTTGCCGACGGCCTCTTATATCGAGATGAATGAATGGACGCTGCCGGTCCCAGCTGCGCATCATTATGCCGATCTGGTTGACCAGGAAAAACAGGCTAATCGTTACGAGCAGACCAAGTCGTATATCCGTGGCGGCATATGGCGCAACTTCTTCATGCGCTACCCAGAATCCAACTGGATGCACAAACGCATGTTGGATTTGTCAGCACGCTACCATAGCTTGCCAGATAACCAGAAGACACCAGCAATGCTGGAAGCCCTGTATGAAGCCCAGGCTAATGATGCTTACTGGCATGGCTTGTTTGGTGGCCTTTATCTGCCACATCTGCGCCGCGCCATCTACAACGCCATACTGACTTTAGAAGGCTTGATCGATGAGGTAGCGCTTAGGCCCGCCCAGGTCATCACCGATCTGGACATGGACGGCTGTGATGAAGTGTTCCTGCAGAATGGCGTGTTACAGGCCATCGTTAGGCTGGATGGATCAGCGTCCATTTGCGAATTTGATAGCTACAGGCTGCGTCACAATTTTGGCGATACGCTGACCAGGCAGGCAGAGCATTACCATCGCAAGGTGCATGCGCAATCGGATCAGCATCACAATGGCACTGGCATTGCCAACCCTCATGAACGTGTCAGCTTTAAACATGAGATTACGCAGGCTGATATGGCGGTGGACAGCTACCGTAAAACCCTGTTTTGCGATAGCTGGGTAGAAACTGATGGGACAAGTCAGGTATTGAATTATCGTCGTTCAGGCACAGGGAAAATTACGCTGAATTTTCAAGCAGCGCTGCTTGGTGGGAAAGTGCAGAAAAAAATTGCACTAGAAACTAACAATCTGGTTGTCAGCTATAGCTTTGCCAAGCTGCCGGAAGAAGGGGATTTCAAGGTAGAAATTAACCTGGCCATGCCTAGCTGCGATGGATCTGCAGGGCGCTTTCGCCTTGACGGGAATATTCTGGGTGGCTTTGGTCAGGCGCTTAAATTAACCGGGCTCAAGCATATCGCCCTCGAAGATGAGGTGCTGGGTGGTGCGATACATCTGCATTGCAATCTGGCCTGCAATTTTGATAGTCATCCACATTTTAGTGTTTCGCAATCAGAGGCTGGTTTCGAGAAAATCATGCAGGCCGTTACCTTAGAATTACGATGGCCGATGGCAGCTTTAAAAGATAAGTTGAATATCAAGCTGGAAGCTTTATAAATCAAATAGATAAAATACTTATATAAAGTTAATCGTGAAGTTATATGGCATTACTTGCAGGAGTGGATGTTGGCGGTACTAATTTACGTGTTGGCGTAATAGATGGCCTGCGCCTGATTTACGAAAAGCGCTTTCACGCCAACTTCAGCAACATCTGCAAAACTCAGTCACCTGATATTGCCTGGCAGCAAATTATCCGTATCACGAGTGGTGCCCTGTTAGAAGTATTGCAGGCTTACCCTCAAATCACTTCCGTCGGCATTGGCTTCCCTGGCTTTATTGACCCAGCTAATGGCCACATTGCGCAATCTCCCAACTTGCCTGGGCTACTAAATGCCGATTTAGCTGGCGACTTATCCGATCAAATCGGCCGATCAGTCGTCGTTGAAAACGATGCTTTGGCGGCAGCATATGGCGAATATCGTTTAAATGGAAACAACCCTGATAGCCTCATCTACATTGGATTAGGCACAGGGGTAGGGGGTGGCCTGATCTATGCCAGCAGGCCTTTCACCGGTCAACATGGTGTTGCCATGGAAATCGGCCATTTGATTGTAGAACGTGTAGATGGAGAAGATACAGCCAGGCTTTGCGGCTGCGGTAACCGTGGCTGTCTGGAACAATATGCTTCAGCTACAGGAGTGACAGCTAGTTACAAGCTAGCCACAGGTCTTGATTTTGAGGCCAGCAAAATTGCAGCATTGGCACAGACCGGAGATAAAGACGCGCTCAATGCCTACAGCCTTGCTGGAACTTGCCTGGCGCAGACATTGGCACATATTGTCAAAGTCGTGGATGTCGGTAGTATCGTCATTGGTGGCGGCATGAGCCAAGCCTGGCCGTTGATGCGAAGCGCATTTAACCAACGCTTACAAACAGATCTAATACCCGTATTGCGCGATAAAGTAACTATTAGAATTTCCACTAGCGGTGACCAGGCTGGCATTATTGGCGCGGCTTTGCTATCTGATTTTATCTAGGTTTTCCTCAAAGCCATTTCTGTAACAAAAATATCATCATCCCGGTGTAGTCCTAGCAGCAGGAGAAACTGCTATGACAAATTTGGCTTATCAATACAACCTGAACGACAATAGCACCGGCATAGACTGTGGCGCGCGTATACCATTGCCGGTCAGCAGGAATATAGCCTCGGCCAAGAAACGGGCTAAAAACTTTGCCGGCAACAGCTTGTTTCTAGCACGCAGGTTGCCGACAACTACCCAGAATATTAACGGGCGACTTCCGCAGCGGCACTAGTCACTGATGCTCGATCAGGTAGTTGCGCAATAATCTGGCAAGCCAGCGTACTCAGATATGGCAAGGATTGCAGCGCCAGCATTGTCACCCACAGCTGAGCATCTAGATTGTTAAAACCGCGAGTAGCCAGCATGGATGCGCCACTTAGAATGAGTGCCAGCAGTAATAGCACTTCCTCTCTGATCGGATTGAGAAAATTCAATTTCCCAGCCATTTTACCTTTGGCCGTGGGTTTGAATACGCCGTTTTTCTGAATAATGCCCATAATTATTCCGCGCGCAATAGCGTGCGACAGGCCCAGACTGGCAAGTGAAGCTCCAAAAATATCCAGCCAGCTACAACGCATGGTTTTGCGGTAAAGCACGGGACCCAGCGCCCCTTTAATTACAAGGAAGCACAGGATAGGCGTTAGCATGATGGCAACAGGAAGGCTAAAGGATTTAGGGAAGGTCAACATGGCAAGCGTCCATCCTATGGAGCCCAGCGTAAAGACCAGCTGTAAGGCATCGCCCAACCAGCCAAACCAGCCCGTCAGGAAGTGATAGCGCTGCCCAAAATTAAGTGTGGATTTGCCCAGCAGCTTGGGTAAGTGATGCTTAAGAATCTGCATGGCTCCAAAGGCCCAGCGGAAACGTTGCGACTTCAGGGCGTCAAAGCTGGCAGGGGTAAGGCCACGGCCAAATGTTTCATCGATGTAACGCAGTTCATAACCGTCTTCAAGCAGGCGCAAGCCCAGTTCAGTGTCTTCGCAAATGCACCATTCAGACCACCCACCCACTGCCACCAGCGATTGATGCCGTACCAGTGTCATGGTGCCATGCTGAATCAGGGCGTTGCGCTCATGGCGATGATGCATGCCGATGCGAAAAAACCCTTCAAACTCCCAATTACTCATATGACGAAAAAAATTGTTTTCCCAATCACGGTGCGCTTGTGGCGCTTGCACTACCGCTACCTTTTCGTCAGCGAAATGTGGGACCAAGACAGCCAGCCAGTCGCTTGTAACCACATAGTCAGCATCGACCACACCTACAACCTGGGTTCTGGCGTCAGTCTGCTGCAGTGCGAAATTGAGTGCGCCAGCCTTAAATCCTGGCCACTTTGGCAAATGGAAGAAGCGGAAATTAGCAGGCAGCTTTTCCATGTAAGCTTCAACCGGCTTCCACAGAGCTTCATCACGCGTGTTGTTATCCACCACAATAACTTCAAAATTGGTGTAGTCGAGCTTGGACAGACTCTCTATGGTGGCGATGACCATTTCAGGCGGCTCGTTATAGCAGGCCAGGTGTATGGAGACGAACTTTTCCTGATCACTGGGCACTGGCTGGGCGCGCCGAAAGACACGTACCCAGCCGCCTTTGAACATGACTTCACTAAATTCCACGCCGTAGATCATGAGGACAGCTGAAGTCAGTGCCATGCCTATAATAAGGCCTGTCAGCACAACAATATCGCGCAAAGTATAGTAATAATCCCCTGGTAAATTCCAGGCGACCACCAGAGTGGTAATGCAGGCTTGCAATAGAATGGCAAGGGAGAGACGGCCGCCTAAGCCCCAACGCCGGAATCTGAAGGCAATAAACAACATAGGCAAAAATGCCAGCGCTGTAGCCCAGGTGGCTTTTTCAATCCATCGTGTATCTTTGGGTACAGCCCCATGGAGTGAAAACTTTTGCTTGCGCTCGGCATCAAACATGCCCCAGTAAGCACCAGCCCAACCTTCTACATTGACTTTCCAGGGTTGGTCAAAAGCCTCCATCAGGTAATAGTCGTAGTTATGGTATGCAGTTTTAGCCAGAAATTCACGAACAAAACGTGCCTGATTAACTTGCGAAGCTACCGCGCCGCCGATAGTCGGCCCGCGGCTAGGCCAACCCACTTCGGTAATGACCACACGCTTGCGTGGAAAGGTATTAATCAACTCTTTGTAGCGATCCAGCGCGTAGTCTACGGCTTTATCCACGGGTACACCTTCGTGGTAAGGAAGCAAATGTACCGCAATGTAGTCCACGTGCTTGACCAACTCTGGATTTTTTAACCATACATGCCAAGGTTCGGCAGTAGATACAGGCACATGCACTGAGTTGCGCACATCATCCAGATAGCGGATAAGTTCCTCCACTGTGAGATCGCCGCGCAATAGCACTTCGTTGCCAACAATGGTGCGTTCAATATGCGGATATTGCTGTACTTTGGCCTTGAGCGCAGCTATTTCACGTGCATTGGCAATACTGTCCGCGCCCAGCCAGGCGCCCGCCGTAACATACATGCCAAGGTTAGAGGCGAGGGCAACCACTTCGGGGTTTTCCAGTGAACTGTAGGTACGGATTCTGTTTGAATAAGGGAGCAACAAGCGCAAATCTTTTACTAATTCTGCGGTATTTGGGTACTCCTTATCCAAGGGGCTTTGATTAAGTTGAAAGCCACTATAAGCAAAACCATTAACAAGGGGTGGTGCATCCAATAATGGCAATGCCCGATTCGCCACCGCCCAGATGGAAAAATGAGCCAGCGCTATGCATAGCGCAAAAAACAATGGTGTTACATATCGATTAATCAAGCTTGTCTTCAATTCAGTTACTGCCATGGCAGGTTTTCTTCAAGTTTTTCAGAGTTACGTTTAGGCCAGCTGGCAAGGGCTAGCAAAATAGCGAGCCCTCCCCACAATAGGGCATGGAGGTTATTGGGCTCCATGCCTATACAAGCAAAGGCAGTTAACATCGCAACCGCATTAAGTGCATAAAACACTCGCCATGTGGTTCTTGTGCCGACTCCGGCGAGCCACATGCCCAGTGAGAGCTGCAGGATAGGCAGCGCATAAATTTCAAGTGGAAAGTCGCGATAGCGCCCATCATGCATGAGTAGATAGCCGGTAATGGCCGCACCCAGGACAAGCAGCAACAGGCAGGCATACATTATTTTTTTTGCACGGGCCACAGAAGAAGACGCTGTGGTATCTAGCCTGCGTGTAATTATAAAGAACAGACTTATCAAGGCCAGCCAGCCAGTCAGCGTCATGCCGCCTAATGCCATCCATTCCGTTGTATCGCGACAGGCAGTCATTAAATAGCCAATCTGTAGCGGAACTGAAGCACCAGCCAGCGCGCCCAGGCTTATCATGGCAAAGATGGTGCCTGGTTGCCGTGTGGCAGCACGCATAGCCAGACCTCCAAAAACAAACATGCCAGCCAGCACCCAATATAAGGGCTGCCAGCCATCATGGCGCTCGGCCACGGGGCCAGTAAAACCAAATTTGGGTTGCAGGTCGGTGCTATAAAGACCCCAATAACCACCTACTGTACCTTCCAGCAAGCGCTTCCAAGGCTGATCTATCGCTTCAATCAGGTTGTAATTCCAGCCCTTGGCTTGGGCCATTTGCAGGAATTCACGCAGGTACCTGGCCTGATTTACCTGGCTGGGTATGGACTTTCCACGCTGACGGCCGATTGATGGCCAGCCTGTTTCACCGATAAAAACCGGTTTGACAAAAGTGCCCGAAACCTTGGTCATGACATAATCGGCATGCTTAATCGCATTTTCTATGGATTGTGGATCATCTTCCCAGTAGGGCAGTACATGCACTGTGATGAAATCAACCGACTTTTCCAGCCCTTTGTGTTTAAGCCAGAACTCCCACACGTCCGCATAAGTTACAGGGGCTTTGGTTTCTCGCTTAGCGCGGTCCAGATAGGCTTGCATAGCGGCTTCTGTCTGCTCTCTACGTAGCAATACCTCATTGCCCACCACCAGCCCCTTGACCGTATCAGGATACAAATTGGCCAACTTGATCGCCAACGTTAATTCTTTATCGTTGTCTGCCTTGACCCAACCGATCCATGCACCTAACAGAACTTTAAGGCCTAGTCTGGATGCAGCTTGCGGCACATAATCCAGCCCCTGGCTGACTGAATAAATACGTACACATTGAAAACGCTGAGCCAGCAATTGCAAATCCTGATCAATCTGCGCGGTGCTGATTTTGGTGGTTTTCAACAGAGGCGTCTGATCCTCACCGTAATATGGCGAATAAGAAACGCACTGTAGTTTTCCATCAGCCGGTAATTGCGGTGCGGGCAATGTTACAGGCTGATTTTGATGCCAGTACCAGCTGCTCAGTAAGATCAGTAAGACTAGATTAAAAAAGCCATATCGCCATAACGTTTTTTGGCCAGTGCTTTGCAAAAAATTTTTAGATGGCATATCGAGCCTGAGCAACGGTTTGTCGCTTGCTGGAGAAGGGTTCATGACTGAAGCGTGTATGATAATGCAGCAGCCGGACAAAGACAAAAATGATTGCAACGTAGATGTTTCATTCTGCTCCATCGCGTTACAATAGAGCCCACTTTTAAATACCACTTGATTTTTTAAGTCCCCAAAGAGATTCAATGAAAAAACTTGTATTAATGATGGTCATGCTAACTTTTGCCGGCCTGGTTCAGGCTAAGCCAGCATTTACCGGAAAGAATTACAGCGGTGTATATTCCTGCAAAGGCGTGAATGAGCAAGTAGGGAATTACGAGCTTACCGTGACTCTTAAGTTAAATCGCGTCAGTAGTTACGGAAACTTTGGTGCGTATTCTTATCTAGTCGAAACTTCAAACTCCACCATTTACAATGGCCAGGTGGCAGCAGACGGAAACCGCCTGGCCATAAGTTTTCATTTCACTGATGGGCGCAATGTAGAGCACAGTACCGGCATTGCTGTTATTAAGAAGAATCTTGAAGGGCGCTGGAGCTTTCGTAAACTATATTACGAGCCGGATGATAACGGTGGTAACTATGGCTCAGAATATTGCGTGATGAATGTAACCAAGAAGCCGAAAAAAGTAGCCTGATATTCCAGCCATATTTTGAAGAATGCAAAGCCCGAGCAATCGGGCTTAATTTTTAAGACTTATGGCCTGAGGCTAATGTCTTAAGGTTAATGCATCACCGCGCGCTAGCTGTATGTCATATTGAACCAGCAGGGCCTGAAATTCATCACTGGCAAAAACCTGATATTCGCGCAGCCTGGCCCCATAAATAGGGTCATCAAGCTCCGAATTGCTGGATGGCATAGCCAGGGCCGGATGACACATGAGTGCACTTATCACATCGCCAGAATTTGACTGTGCATGATGAAGCCATGCAGCCAGTCTTTGATTATAATCAGCCATATCACCACTAAACCCGTAAACTCCAAGCAAGGTTCCGCTATGGCGCAGTCCGGCTTCAATCGCGCCGCCTCTTAATCTGCCGGCTCCCAGCACGCCTATTATCATAGCCTTGAAGCCATCTTGTGGCGGTGGTTGGGCTATGCGAATCCAGGGCAACTTGTCAGCATAGCGCTGAGCCAGAATATCAAGCAGTTCATCGCGAATTTGCGGCAATTGGTGCACATGCTGGTGACCATCAATATAGTCGGGGGCAGTACCCAGGGCATCTTCGAAGCGGTTTAGCTGCGTTTTGATAGATTCACGTATGGAGTTGCGAGGTAGGCCGCGGCCTATGGTACGCACAATAAGCTTGGTCAATACGTTGCGCAGAGGCTGCTCGTACTGCGTGAAATCAAGATGCAAGCCAATATCGGCTTTGCTGCGGATATCCCCGGTAATAAGCTTCGCTGCTTCCGTCCAGCGCGGGCTCAGGCTAAGGCAGGAAGTTGCAGTCAACCTTTGCTGTCGAATGAGAGCCAGAATGCCCGCATCGATCGCCGGGCTTTGTGCGTAGTCATCAGCACTGATGATGAGCGCCGTCATGCTTATTTAAACGCCCAGTAGCGGCTAAGCATGTAAGTCGTTACAGCGACCACCACCATAACTACCGCTAAAGTCAGCCAAAAGGGCAAGGTGAATATCCGTAGCGCGCTCAATAATAAAAGCTGGTTTGCAAAGAACCCGCTACACGCTACCAGCAGAAATCTCGGAAAAGCTTGCTGATGGGAAGCTTTTTGCGCAGCGAAGGAAAACTCCCGGTGCCCGATATAACTAACCGGAAAGGCCAGCAGAAACCCACAAGGGTTAGCCCAGGCGGGTGCCACCCCCAAGCCGGCCTCCAGGCTCACCGCAACAACGTAATGCACCGCAGCAGCGAGGGCGCCAATCAGGGTAAACCATGAAATGGAACGTGAATGGGTCAATGCATCTGTATTCATTAATGATCTTGAGGAGGTACGACTTCAGCGACGATATAAGGTGGACGGCCTTTGACTTCGTCGTAAATGCGTGCAAGGTATTCACCCAGTATGCCAATGAACAGAAGTTGCACGCCAGCGAGAAACATCATGCTGGCCACGACAGTAGGCCAACCGGGAACCGACGTATTAAAAAACAGCTTGTCTACAACAACAGTAAAACCGTAGATAAACGCAAGCAATGACAATACCATACCTACAGCACTAGCCAGGCGTAATGGCATCACGGAAAAACTGGTAACACCAGTCCAGGCTAATTGCATCAGCCGCAGGCGTGAAAAAGTACTTTCGCCATGCGTACGCGGCAATGGCGTGAAAGGAATGCCTATGGATTTATAACCGACCCAGGCATAAATCCCTTTCATGAAACGATTACGTTCAGGCAGTGAGCGCAGGGCATCTACCACCCTGCGGTCCATCAGGCGAAAATCGCCAGCGTCACGCGGGATATGAATTTGCCCGCCGAGACTGATGGCACGATAAAAAATACGGGAACCCCAATGCTTGAAGTGTGATTCATTGGCCCTATCCTGGCGCACGGCATATACCATGTCGTAACCTTGGCGCCACTTGGCTAGCATCTCGGCTAACAATCCCGAGGAATGCTGCCCATCGGCGTCCATACAAATGACAATATCACCGCGTGCATACTCAAGGCCCGCCGTGATTGCATATTCTTTACCAAAGTTGCGCGAGAAGCGTACCAAGGTTGCCTGCAACTCTGCAGGCAACGCGCATACAACAGCAGCAGTGTTATCACGACTGCCGTCATCCACGACCACAATATCCCAGTTTGGGCTAAGTGCTTTCAAATGGATGGCAATGTTTTCCAGTGTTGCTGTTATGGCAGCTTCTTCATTATAAGCGGGCACAATAACCGTGATATGTGGTGAAGCAGTGGCGCGGTCTGCCGACATGGAATGTTTCAATTCTTTCATTTTAGTTTGGTATCCACCCGGGTAAGCGGAGCGGGGCGCGGCTTGCGCATGTGCGGCAGCAAGTTACGTCTATCCTTGATGACAGCCAGTGTTGCTCCCATGCGCTCCACTGTGCCTATAATACGGCCTTGCAGTACTTTATCGCAGTTCATATTCGTACTGGAAATAAAGAAATCCGCACTCATCCAGTCACTCGTGATTTGAAAGCGATGATCAAGATACGCCTGCCCCTGAATTGATTCCGCACATACCGCCACTAGGTAAGGAGCATGGTCAAGGCCATCGCCTTTGGTTTTATCCATTGGTACTTCAGCTTCAAGTATTTCTGCTGCTTCGCGCAGGCTGCTAGACCAGTAATCGCCCTCCCAGTGGCTCTCAGCATAGGCCGTGCTGCCTGCCAGCTGATTGTAGTAAACATACTCATAAGGATGCAGGCGAACCAAGGTCGAAACCGTATTCAGCGTTAACAAAATGCAAACTGCAGCGAAGCCTATACGCACCTTGGGTTGTTGATGAATTGCATCCCAGAATGCGCAGAGGCCAAACGCCGCCAGAATGGCAAGCGGTGGCAGCAGGAATGTGAAATGGCGCACGCCGTTATAGAGTGCTGGTCTATCCAGCATAATAAACATCAAGGGGAAAAGCGCTGCGACAAGGAGCGTAAACCAGCCCAGAAACAAGACCTCATCAGTTTTGCCGAGATTGGTCGCGAAATGGCGTAAACGCCACGACCCAATAATGATCAGGCTCATTAATCCGATCAAAAACACCTCAGGCAAGCGCACTAAAAGATAGGCAGGCAAATAATCACGCGGCACTGCACCGATCTGCATTACCTGCCCGTCCATTACCGTCAGCATGTTAAAGGTGAAGTGTGAGAACGCTTCAGCGGCCTCCAGTGGATGATCTGGCGACATGACCCCCCAAGGCCAGAAAATAGCCATGAGTGCAAAGGCTATCAGTGCTGCGGGTAATAAATACTTAACGCAACTCAACCAGAAACGCAAGCGCGCGCGTAACCCCTCTGCCTTTATCCATCCTGCCACTGCCAGCATCAATAACAAGTACAGTACGGCGAATACACCGCCTATGCGCATGCCTAGCGCAAAACCGACAGCAATCCCCAACTTGATGCTTAATGCCCATGGAGCACTGCGCAGACCTTCTTTGGTTATATGCTGGGAAATACGGATTGTGTAATAAAGTGCCCAAACCATGCAGGTAGCGAAAGGCACGTCCTTGGTATGCGTGAACATGGCGCCGGACCAGGAGCCTGTAATAGCGAGCAGGACGACCACCACGAATCCGGCACGCTCACCGCCTAGAAGACGCGCGATTTTGTATGAGGCATAGATGCCGGCAAAACCAAACAATGCAGACAGTAGGTGGCGCATATCCCATACCCAGATCGGCACAGTGCGTTCCAGCACGGCTGCAAGCAGATCAAAAAAACCACCATAAAGGTATAAGTTGCGATATTTAAAGGCATCCTGGTCAGCAAACCCGGAAGTGTAAAAATCAAGCAACAAGCGGCCATAAGTATGCTGCACTTCTTCATCATTGCTGATGCCGTGCTGCCTAAAAGTCAGCGCAATAAAAACACCTAGCGCAACAAGTAGTACCAGGGTAAGTCGACGATAGGTGAGTGGGCTAAACAAAATGTAATGCTTTATCCGGTTGAAATTGCTGGAATTATACAGTGAACAGGTCTGCTAGGCTGCCTGTCCGTGTTGACCCAAAGCCCAGCTCACATGTTCACGGACCATTGCAGAGGCATCATTTGCGCGGCTTTGCAGGGCCTGGATGATAGCAGATGTAGTCGGTGCATTGCCTAGCCCTACCGCAAGATTACGCAGCCATTGCGTATGTCCAATACGTAAAATCACGCTGCCTGCCATGTTTTGTTTGAAAGTATTTTCATCCCAGGCGAATAATTCGACCAACGTTATGTTGTCCAGACCATGGCGCACATTAAAATCCTCCTCGGTGCTTAGCTGTGCAAAACGATTCCAGGGGCAAGTCAGTTGACAGTCATCGCAGCCATATACACGATTTCCTATCAATGGCCGTAGAGGCTCTGGAATACTATCCTTGAGTTCGATGGTCAGGTAGGAGATACAGCGCCGCGCATCAACCTCATAAGGGGCGACGATGGCTTTTGTAGGACAGACATCAATACAGGCCTTGCAGGTGCCGCAATGATTCTGGCCGGGCGTATCCACGGGCAAGGGCAGGTCGGTATAAATTTCGCCTAGAAAAAACCAGGATCCAGCCTCGCGTGTAAGCAGTAGCGTATGTTTGCCACGCCAGCCCAGGCCGGCTTTTTCTGCGAGTTCGACTTCCAGCACAGGCGCGCTATCGGTAAAGACCCGGTAATTGAATGTATTCCCATCAAACGCACCAATATGATCAGCAATACGGTCGCAGAGCTTTTGCAAACGGTTGCGCAACACCTTGTGATAATCGCGGCCCAGCGCATATCTCGAAACAAACGCCTGCGCGCCATCATTCATGACCGCTTCGCTATTACGCGCGGCAGGCGGTAAATAATCCATACGTACCGAGATAACCCGCAACGTTCCCGGCACCAATTCAGCAGGGCGCGTGCGTTTGCTGCCATGTTTTGTCATATAATCCATAGCACCATGGAAACCCTTCAGAATCCATTGCTGATAACGTTCTTCAGCTGCCGACAAATCGACATCTGCAATACCCAGCTGATTAAAGCCGAGTTCGGCGCCCCAGCGCTTGATATCAGCGGCCAGGCTTTTCCAGTCCATTACGTTATCGGGATTATTTAAGGTCTTACTCATATGGCGCATGATATTACACTCACTTTAGCAAATAAGGCTGCCACACTTGCGGCGGGCGGGCGGTTGGCGGAAGCTCTTAAGCTCAAACCTGGCATGACTATTTATCTGCATGGAGATCTTGGTGCCGGCAAAACGACTTTGGTGCGCGGTGTATTGCATCATTTGGGCCATACGGGCAAAGTAAAAAGCCCGACTTACACATTAGTTGAACCTTATGTAATATCTGGATTAAACTTATATCATTTTGATTTATACAGATTTGTGGATCCGGAAGAATGGGAGGCCGCTGGCTTTCGCGATTATTTCAACCCGCAATCCATCTGTTTGATAGAGTGGCCTGAAAAGGCAGGGGATTTATTGCCAACCGCAGATATGGATATCCATCTGGAACTACTTGATCGAGGCCGAAAAATTACCATGACAGCCAATACAGATGCTGGAAGACAATGCCTGGCCTGTTGTGTGCCCGGGACTCGTAGACATGCTTAGAGTGGCGCTGACCAATTTACTTGCTGCCGCCCTGATGTTCAGTTGCGCCGCACAGGCAGCCGTTGCTGTCAGTGCCGCCCGCGTTTGGCCGGCGGCTGATTACACGCGGATTACGCTCGAGTCAGGTAAGCCCTTAAACCAGAAAATGGTCATGCTGAAAAATCCGGATCGCCTGGTACTGGATCTGGAGGATGTGGAACTGGGGCCCACGCTTAAAACATTATCGGACAAAATTTCGGCTGAAGACCCCTACATCAAGCAAGTCCGCGTGGCGAATTTCAAACCTGGCGTGGTGCGCCTGGTGATTGATCTGAAAGCTGAAATCCGACCGGAGATTTTTGCTTTGCCGCCTGCAGGCGAATATCAGCATCGCCTGGTACTTGATATCTATCCTGCTCGGGACCCTTTGATGGCGATGCTGGAGCAACACGAAAAATCGGCATCCATTTCAAATCCGGGCCCATCAGATAAGGTGCCATCACCTGATTTGCAGCTGTCGCCGGCGATCAACAGCGAGCCAGAATTACAACCCAAGCCAGATACCCCTCAATCTGCAGTTCCATCTAGCCCTACAGATATTGCCAAAGCTGCGCCTAGCCCTTTGCCGCAAGTTCCTGCAGTTGGTAATGCAATGAACAAGGATGATGTGCGCCTGATTACGATAGCCATAGATGCCGGCCATGGCGGTGAAGACCCAGGCGCGCGCGGCGCAAATGGCTCCAACGAAAAAGACATCACATTGGCGGTCGCTAAAAAGCTTAAGGCCTTGGTGGATGCGGAGCCAAACATGCGTGGCGTATTGACGCGCGATGGCGATTTTTTCATTCCGCTGCATGGCCGCGTAGTCAAAGCACGCAAGTTGCAGGCAGACTTGTTTGTATCCATACACGCCGATGCCTTTGTCCGACCGGATGCGCGCGGCTCTTCGGTATTCGCTTTATCTGAACGCGGCGCTACCAGTGCTTCTGCACGCTATCTGGCCAACAAGGAAAATGAATCTGACCTGATTGGCGGCGTCAGTCTTGATGTTAAAGACCCTTATCTTGCACGCACGCTGCTGGATCTTTCACAAACGGCCACTATCAGTGACAGCCTGAAGCTGGGCAAGGCCGTGCTGGGACATTTGGGTGCCATTAACACGCTACACAAGCGCGCAGTAGAACAGGCCGGGTTTGCTGTGCTCAAATCGCCAGATATCCCATCCATCCTGGTTGAAACCGCTTTCATCAGTAATCCGGATGAAGAGCGCAAGCTAAATAATGGGGACTATCAGGTCAAGCTGGCTGGAGCCATCCTCTCAGGCATCAAACGCTACTTCTCCAGCAGTCCGGCACTCGCCAAGTCCAAACTAGCGCAGCAATAAGCTTGATGGAATGAAATAAAGTTCTTACTTAGAGAATAAAGTCCTTACCTGCCTAATAAAGTCTTTACCTGAAGCTCTCTATTCAAGCTCGTACTCGAAAATAAAGTTTTTACCTGGCAACCCTCATAGTAGCTCTGAGTTTTTACACAGCCTCGGCCACAACCAGCTTACAAATACGCACGCAAAGCAATGGGATGAGCCAGTGGATGATGCGGATTGCCAATAGCCGTTAGCACATCAGGGTCAAGCATCTTGAACATAGATGTAGCAGTCAGAGACTGGATATACGTGAGCCGTCGAACCCAACAGCCAAACAACGGAGTGTTTGCAAACGAGGAGAAGTCCATATACGGACTATCATCAGATGACTTCCACCGAGAGGTCGCAGGAAGGGCAAGCAAATGTGCCAAAACGCGGTCTCAGCCGCGCGCGGTAGCTGCCGGGCCCATATAGTTGAACCCGACACTAAATATCAATGTGCCACCTCGGTGGTAGTTTTGCCATGTATCCGTATCGACCTCAGAACGTGAAAAATAGATAGATCGCTGCTGTCCATATGGAGTGACCCAAGCGTAATCGTCCTCCAACCGTGCTATGACACCTTCGTATTTCTTCACCCGTCCGTTCTCTCGAATTCGGCCTGAAATGCGAACTTTGATATCTCTTGGCACACGTGCAGTCTTCAGCCGCGAAAATCTTTCTAGAGCCTCATCGATCTTGCCATTTAAATACAGGCGCCGAGCGAACCAAAATTGCGATGTATAGTTAGTATCACCTTCGGTAAATGATCGGCGCCAGCACGCTTCAGTCTCGTTGCCTTCGTCAGAGAAGTTGCGCTCAAGCAGTCTTGCCAATGCTGCGTTCAGCCATTTGTCGCCTGGCAGTATTTTAAGTGCATCCTGTAGCGTCTTTCGTGCTTCATCGTAATTGCCTTTGGATTCGTATAAGCGGCTTAATGACCTTGCGACAAATGGACTTGCAGAATTTTTTGCGATAGCCTTGCTAAGCGCTTTGATGGCTCGATCTTGATCGAGCAACAGCTTAGAAAATTCAGCCTCAGCAGTTAGCAGGTGCTCATCGCTCTGAAATTTTTGAAAACCTTCACTGAGCGCCTGTTCAACCGCCTTGACGGATGCCGTCACCTCTTCGTCGGCGGTCGTCGGTTTCTCAAGAAGCTCTCTAAGTCGTCCAAGCTCAAGTTTGACGAGTGTTCCATATCCATGGCTGCTATCAGCAGTGGCACCAGTGAGGTTTGTTGCATATCGACGCGCTTGCTCGATATGAAGATTATGCTCAATCTCCGTTCGGGATGCATTTGCCCGAGCCAGTTCTAACTGTGACATCGTGTGCATAATCGACCGGTCACGAGGCATAAGTTCGTGCGCAGATGCAATTAGTGTATGCGCACGCTCCAAGCTACCGTTCGCTCGCTTCATTTCATAGATCGCCTGTTGCTGATATAAATATCCGTCATCCTGACTTGCTTGCTCTGCGACACGAAAAATTTCTTCAACCATTAGGGGATCAGAGAACAAATCACGTAAATTGCGAGCTCGAATGCATTCACGGAATACAGTACGATCAGGGGTGTAGCCAATATCGATATCTCTAAGAATAGAGATGTAAAGGTCAAACCGGTCCACCTCTTTAGGGAGGGCTCGTTCGAATACAATCTGGGCTAGCCAAGGATGTCTAGCACGATAAGCCATATCGAGGGCTGGCTTGTATTCTTCCGTCAAGACGATCGATTCTAGCGGCCCGAAGAAGTGCTCTTTGAAGTCATGGAACGATACGCCGGTCAGGCGATACACCAACCCGGCCCGCACCGGGACGTTCATTCGATTGAGAGTACACACGACAAGGTAAACTCTACGGGCTCGATCGTTCGCGATCCCCTTGTACTCATCGAACACAATATCCGGAAATGATTTGCCACTTGTGATCTCGTACAGCGCCACGAGTAACTGGCGATCCGCATATGTAAGAAAGGCTTGTTGCTGCTCCTCAAGGTTTTTTGTAGCTAATGCCCCCAAGCATTGGTACTGCGTTAGTTTCGCAATGAAGGCGTTAATCTCAGTTAGAGACAAGGATCGCAGCTCATGATCGTTGTCAAGCAGAGGCGATAGCGGGTCGCCATCGACGTTCCATTCATTGGTCCGTTCGGCGACTATAATGGTCAGTGCAAGCTTGCTGTTCCGGGCTGATCGTAGGAAGGCCTCAAACTCCGCTGCGTGACGGACCACCCCATCAATGAACAAAAACAATCGCTCACCGATAAGGCTGCATAATTCCACAATTGGGTTGATGAGAAGCCGGGAGTCTGGTCTTAAGAATAGGATAACTTTGTCGAATGTAACTGCGGCCTCATAGGCGATGCGTTTTAGAATCACCGTTTTGCCAGAACCAGCATAGCCCTTGATTAAGTAAAAATCTGTTTTCTGCGGTCGATCCGATTCATCGACCAGAATGACTTCGGATAGTACCGTGTCGGTGAGGGTCCGCTTGGCGTCGAAGTCAGCAACTAGGAAACTCCAACCGTAGGAGGAGCCCTTAAAGAACGCTGAGGCGTTGGGCGACTCGGATTGCATCTGTGCATATATGTACGTGGAGTCATTAGCCAGAAACGTCAGCAAGTCCTCTGATGGCACTGCATGGCTAGCGAATTTTGCTACGATCGGGTGACTTTGAGCAGAGGATCGGAAACCACGAAGCCCAGCCGGTATTTTGTCTTGGAGCGTAGTCATAAACTCGTCGAATGTTCCGGCGATAGTAGTAATGCGCTTGCTGGCCCAAACCTTCTTGTCGCGATCGGATGGATGGGGTGTCACAACGTAGTGCATAGGCCGTGACATCTCTGGCGCCGTAAGTTCGAGCAATATCGTGCGGATATCGGGGTCTTCAATTTGATAGCCTACATAGACGACACTGTACTCACCGGCATACTCAGTGAATCGCGAAAATAACTTCTCACGACCCTTACGATGTGAGATGTATTGGTCAATTGTAAGAATGAGGGGATGGGTGGTGTCGTCCGCGAGTGAAATACATCCGTGAAGTTTCAATAACGGAATAGCATCGGGCATTCGCAATTCATAATCGATGCGGTCAGCGTTCCGAAGGACAGGCACGGGAGTTTGCAGCCGCTTGCTGTTTTCAGCGTATGCCTTCTCAATGATCTGATCGTAGTTTGTAGTAACCAATCCGGCCCAACGAAAATCAGCGACACTTTTCTGCGTTGCGCTCGGCTTAAAGGGATTGAATATGTCGGCGATATATCTCTGAAAGGTCCTTAGGTCAGTTGCATCGATGCAATATTCGCCGATCAGCGAGAGTGACTTATCGTAAGAGTCACCATCCAAAAATTTTTCAGAAAGTAACCGGCCCAGTTCTTTGCCGGAGGGAGGGCTCTTTGGAGGTTTTGGCGAGGTCGCTCCCCAAGAGGCTCCTGCGCCAAGAAAGAGGATTGCCTTGCCAGTGCGAATCTGCTCTACAAGGTGATGGGGTATATCCATTGTCTCTTCCTTGCTTTTGTTTATAACGGAATCGGCGCTCGATAATTTCGAGCAGGTTTCAGTGTTGCAGATTTTACTCCAGTAGCGGTATTGGTTGCATATGGCCAAAAACTTTGGGTGATGGGCGTAGCTGAGTCTCTGCTTTTTCGGGATTCAATGACCATTTTGAGTCCAGACTGTTGAAAGGCGTACTCGATTGGACCAATTTCCCCTGAATTTTGTATTTGGCGTTACACCACTAATCTAATAGTGGTGCAGCCATACAGCTTAGCATTAGCCTTATTGGATGGGTTATCTGAAATGCACCAGATGGGTCAATCTGGGACGCATTTCAACAAGGACAATCTCTTTCTTCGCGTTGCCCGTTACATCACAGCTAACTTAGCCGGTTTTCATTAGCGTTCGTAAATAGTTAACGCTATGCAGAAAATTGCTTGGAAACTTCTCATATATAAAGTAATCTATAATGTTTAATTTATAACATATTGATATATATACACTATTAGTATAGTTCAGTATAGCACCAGAACAGGCGATAAGGAATTATTTTTGAGACCCATGAAAAATCAGAGATATCGGATGAGTGAAAGGCGCATTCAGCGATGGGTTAACGAAGGCCGGGGTCAGGGATATGAGGGAGCCTACAAGCCATGGCTCACCATCCGTGATGTTCCCTCCACTGGATTCGTGCATCGTGTCATCGGCAGAAAATCCGGGCGCATTCACCATCTTCTATCGTATCTCGAATTTATGGTCTTCTTGCATTACGACATGCAGCCGCTGGTGGTAGACATCCGAGAACAGTACCCACTGGAAAGGACGGCGACGCGGGAAATTGCAAAGCGGCACGGAGTACGCCATCCAATCTACCCCTATACCAACATTCCTTTGGTAATGACCACCGATATTCTGGTCACGCTGAAGCAGGAAGATAAAGTCAATTTCCTGGCACGTGCTGTCAAACCGTCCGTGCATCTAGCGAATGCGCGTACTGCAGAAAAATTACGTATCGAATTTAGCTACTGGCAGGAGAAGGGCGAGGACTGGGGTGTCATAACCGAACGTGATATCCCGAAGTGGCTTACTGAGAACCTTTATCGTATGCGTTTTGCTCACAGCCTTGACCAACACCCCGGGTTTACTAAGGCACAGGGGCGAGATCTGCAACGCTACATGCTTGAACTCATCCCGCGTAATGGCGACAGCAGCTATGCGCAATTCTGTAGTGCGTTCGAGCGCCTGGCCGCTTTATCTGCTGGAGATGCACATTTTTTGCTGACCAATCTGATGCTGCATGGCGTGGTAACCACCGATTTGCATCAGCCTTGGTCGGTGAGACGCACACTCGATCAGTTCATTATCGTCCCTAGCGCACTTGATGGATTGCTGGGCTGTGATGACTAAGCAACTTCCTGTCATTGGTGACATCCTCCACCACCTTTCAGATGACGCCTTCTTCCGTTACCTGCAAGTCTTGCCAGATGAAGGCCTGTTTGTGGTCTTCCCCATGCCGGAATACCTACCAAAGAAACATGGTGAGGAGGCTGCAATCGTCGAACCTTACCAAGCGCAAAAGCCGTCATTGCCAATTTTCTGGTCAATATCAGAGACCTTGGAATCCCTGAATGAGATGCGATTGAAAATTATTCAAAACGATAGCCCAGCGCTGGATCCAGCATACATGACGGATGGGGAAAAAAAGTACCAGGAACGTATTCGGCCAGTCATCCAGATGCTGGGCTTCCGTGAGCCTGAGATTTACTTCCCGGAGACACGCCATCAATTGATCCAAGAGGCAGAATTTGCTCTCAAGCTGAGCCGCCAGACGATCTACAGCCATTTGCGAGTGTTCTGGTTGGCAGGCAAGGACTTCAACAAGATCACATCTAAGTTTCATCATTGCGGTGGACGAGGCAAACCGCGGATTTCGACCAACAAAAAACTGGGTAGACCACGTTCAGTGCAACTGCAGCAGGATGCACTATGGGGGGTTGGCGTCAATGCCAGCCAGGCGGATCGCGACCAAATAAAACTGATTGCACGTGAGGGCTTGAAGGCTGGCTGGGATCTTAGCCGGAGTTATCGGACGATGGTGAATCGCCATTACTGGCAGGACATATTGCAGCCTGACGGTTCGTTGAAATTCGATTATTCCAAACATTTGACTTTTGAGCAGTTTAAATTCCATGCCGCGCAGGTTGTCAATGAGGAAGACAAGGCACGGGCACGCCTGCAATCTCATACCTTTGAACAGCACACGCGTGCCAGACACAAGGGCACGCGCCAAGCGAATTTCGAGGTCGGCAGAGTATTTCAGATCGATGGCACCAAGCTCAATATACCGGTGGTCTCCCGCACCAACCGTAATCATTACATAGGCACTGCAATCTCCATCCATGTCACCGAAATTGACACCGGTATGTTAGTGGGTTTCTGGGTGGGCCTTGAGCATGAGGTCTATGAAGCGATCATGATGGCCTTGGTCGTCACCGTGACAGACAAAGTGGAGTTTTGCAGCAGGTATGGCATTGAAATCGAGGGATGGGAGTGGCCAGCCCATCATTTCTGCCAATCGATTGTGGCAGATCGCGGGAGTGCCTATTTTCAGGAGATTTCAGACTGTATCGCGCACGTGCTTGGCCACAACCCCATGATCAATACGCCGGCCTACCGAGCGGATTTAAAGGGGGTGGTCGAGAGTATCAATGGGGCCGTCAAATCCTGGGCTGCAAGCAACGTGGACAGCGCCTACAGGGGCAAGGGCATGACGTCAGAGCGAGGCTCGCCTGATCCTCGCATGAGTGCCCGCTACAACCTGAATGAAGTTATTCGAGCCCATATCTACGCGACAATAGCCCACAACATCAGGATCAATTCCAAATATCCGACCTTTCCTGAACTGGTGGCGGAAGGTGTGCCTACAACACCGATCCATATTTGGAACTGGGCGCTGGCTAACCATCGACACCGGCTAACCCGCCGAAGCCCATTGGACCTCGAACTGCAGCTGATGCCCAGAGTGAAGGCAAGTATCACACCCGGAGGGATCTATGTCGGAAGCGAGTTGTATTACGCCCCGGAGGAGGGCCGTCCGCCATGGTATCGGCATTTGGAGCAGAAAGAGGCCAAAGTCGAAGTGGCAAGGAATCGCTATTGTGTTGATTACATTTTCTTGCCGCATCCAGAACAACCCAGACAGAGTGTCCGCTGTGCATTGTTACCCAAATCCGAGCAATTTCGGGGCATGACGCTGATGGAAGTTGAAGAGACTCGGCGACAACGCAATGTTGTCAACAAACTTTACGAGCCTACTCAACGCGGGGTTGAGCTTCGCATCGATCATGCACGCAAGCAGGATCAGCAGCGCGCTGGGCTTGAGCAAACTCTGACGCGTGACCCTAACCAGTCAAAGGCCGATATTGTCGGTAACGCACGCGAACGCCGCAACACCGAGAAAAAGCTCGAACGCGCCAAGATTCCTGAACATCTGGCCGGACTTGGCCAGGGTCAGCGCGTTTCGCCTGCACCATCCGCCCCGGTGGAGACCGATGGCTTTACCTATCCAGATTTTGACGAGGAACTCTAATGCCATCCAACCCCAAGCTCAATTCTCAGCAAGCTTTGACGGTCACGCTTCCGGTCAATGCAGCTTATGAATCCAGCCCAATCGAACATTATCGCGGCAATCCTCTCATCGAAGCCTTGCCGCCCATTCGGGATGCGAAGTTCTGGCGCAAAATGTTTACCAATCTGCCTGTCGAACCGGATCCAATCGAGCTGGCGGTGAGCCCGGAAATAAAGATGCATGCAATTCTTCGGGTGAAAAAGATTTTTGTACCATTTCCGCGCCATCTAGAGCTGCAGGAGCGCATGGACATCGTGCTACGTCAGGCCTATGTCGGAAAGATCATCTCCGGCCCACAACGTCAGGTGGCCCTGCAGAAACTTTATGAGGCTGTGCAAAAAGGAAAAATACCGGAAAGCATAGAGCCCGAAGTTGCAGGAGAAACCTTCTCCTTGGTGGGGTGCAGCGGGCTCGGCAAAACCTGGGCCATTACCCGCTATACACAGCATCTGCCGCAGTTAATCTGGCATCCGCAATATCAGGTACTGCAGATCCCTATCCTGATGGTCGAGTGCCCGCACAGCGGCAGCACGCTTGATCTGGCCAAGGAGATCCTGGCCGCGATCGATAAACTGATCGGGACGACCTATGGTGCGGAAAGCAAACGTCTGAGTGAAGAGCAAATCCTGCTCTCGGCCGCACACAAGTTTGAAATGTATTGTGTCGGCTTATTGATACTGGACGAAATCCAGAATGTGTCGGTCAAGAAAAGCCAGGGGCGCGAGGATTTCAATAATTTCTTTCTGAAATTGCTGAATGTGGCGAAGTGCTCGGTCTTGGTCATCGGCACCATGAAAGCCATCAAAGTGCTGCAGACCGATTTCAGGCAGGCGCGACGTCTCTCCAGCATGGGCACTTTGTATTGGGACCGCATGCCCGAGGAGAGTGGTGACTGGAAGCGACTGGTTAAAACACTATGGGACTACCAGTGGACTCTGCCGCATGCGGAACTGACTGAAGAAATCCAGGTAGTATTATACGAACACAGCCAAGGGATTACCTCGCTCCTGGTCAGGCTGTTTATCCTGGCGCAAATACGGGCAGCCAGAATCGGCAAGCCTCTCACTGCGGAGTTGCTGCGGCAGGTGGCCAATGACAATTTCAAAATGCTGGATCCTTTCATCAAAGCCCTGCGCTCCGGCGATCCTCGCCAGATAGCAAAATATGAGGACCTCAAAATTCCCGATATCGAGGAGCTGATCGAACTCTCCGGTGCCGGCTCACGCCAAGCGCTACTCGATTCTGAAAGCGAGGGCGGATTAGCACGCTGGAATGCCGACGCGCGAACTAGCGCCATCAACTCCCTGAATAGCCTCAACATGCCACTGCAGATTGCAGTGCAAACCGTGGACGACATTTTGGCCAGGAATGCGCAACTTGATGCCTCCACGATTGTCATCACGGCCCTGAATCAGGTGCATGGCAAGGCCAGGCAGCGTAGCCACTCCAGGCTGAAAGTGGCTAGCACCGTCGCCGAAGATCCTGGCGCTAACGAGTCCGGGTATGCGCAATTTGCGGCGGAAGGCCTGATCCGTTCGCCAGAAGTTCTGCCCGATTCGTCAAATGGCGATCCTGGCGACGTAACAACAGACTGATCCATGGATAGCCATGATGATGGTGAAGCTCTGGGGTGTTCCGGCCCCGTATCCAGATGAACTGTATTGGGGATACCTCGGACGTGCCAGGCGCAATCTGGGATTGCTGTACGCGAGAATGTCCAACCGCTGGTTTTACGGCTCGGATAACATCACTGCCACCACCGACTTATTAGGCTTTGTGCAAACGCTCTGCGAGCAACTCTCCCTGGAACGGGGTCTGACTGCAGCCACTTTGCTGCAGCAGCACACCTTGTTTCCTTATTACCTTGCCTTCGCCAACACGGATAGAAAAAAACAGGTGATAGATCAGGCCATCAGCCATAGCGTTCATGGCTTGCATCAGCGTCTGAACGTCAGTATCGGGTATGTCAAACCACCCCAGTATCTGCGCTATTGCCGCCTGTGCTGGCAGGAGCAGATGGATCGCTCTGGGGAAGTCTATCTGCAGCGTTTGTTTCAATTGCCCGGGGTATGGCTTTGCCCCAGACATCGATGCCCGCTGGGGAATACCGACGTGCGCTATCGCCATATCCATAGCACTGAATATCTCTGCCTCACGATGGCCAATGCCTTGGAGGAATGTGATATTCCCGGGCTGGATGAATGGGCTGATGCACTCGCAGATATTGCGTCCAACACTCAAAAGCTGCTGGACTGCCCATTAAACAGTGGTGAAGGCCAACTGGATCAGCGCTATCAGTACCGATTAGCCCTGCGCTACATGGGACTGGCCAAGCCCGCGATCAATGTGGCCACGTTCGAGAGCAGTTTCTTGAGTCAGTATCCAATGCAGCTTTTATCCTTTCTCGGCCTGTCTTTTACGCCGGGCAAGACCCATCATTGGTTGCGGGAAATCATTCGCAGCCCCAGACGTCATCTGCATCCGTTGCAACACCTGTTGTTTCGGCGCTTCGTGGAAGCCGAGCTGGGGGCAGACTGCTGGAGTGTTCTGGGGCATGAGCATTGGCCCTGCCTAAGTCCGCTTACCCCGCACCCGGTGGGATCGCTGGTTATGCCTTTGCGGCTAACATATGAGCGCCCACGCGATCAATGGCAGGGGCTCTTTCAGTGTACGTGCGGATTCCGTTTCACGGCGAAAGGGCGGGGACGGCCGTCACCAGATAGCTTGGAAGTGGGCAAGGTCGTCGGATATGGGGCCAGTGTCGAACGCTGGGTTAGAGTTGCCTGCAAACCCGGATTCTCTAAATATTTCGTCGCAAAATCCATAGGCCTGGATTGGGATGTCGTGAACAGGATCGCTCACGGGGACCGGCAGGACAGGCGGTCATGCCACATGCGCTGGAATCCTGAACATGATCGCCAGGCTTGGCTTCATTTGCGGCAGCGCAACCCTTCAGCTGCGTTGAAGGAGCTGCGCAGCATGGCATGTGCGCTTTATAACAGGCTTTACCTGCATGACCGCGACTGGCTCAAGCAGCATCAACCGGATAGGCTGCCACGCAAGTGCTGTAAACGCTCTCTGAAATGGGATGAAAGGGATGGCCAGCTCGCGCCCATTGTTGATCAAGAGGTCACGCGGCTGCTGGGCCTGAGACCTTTCGTGCGGATCACCATGACCGCCATAGGCAGGTATCTCGGCATCGTTACCTTGCTCAAACAGAGGCGGGAATGTCTTCCTAAAACGAATAGATTGCTTAATAGCCGGTGCGAGAATGTCGAGCAGTTCCAGACACGCAGGCTGCATATATTAATCATAGAGGCCGGGATCATACCTGGACAACTAACTAGCCGGTCTCTCATGCGCATAGCCGGTTTGTCCCACATCACCATACGGCCTGCCGCCGCCTTGATTGTTCAACTTTACTGTGATCCTTCCTCATGCATCAACCGATAATTCCCTATTGCTGGCTAGATTCAATCTCCCATACTCGTCATTCAGGATGGTGTTATGAGGGAATCACGTCTGGCAAAGAGGCTGCACCAGCTCTCATCAACCCTCACGAGGAGCTCAAAAATCACCTTTACTATCGAACAGCCTGGCAACAGCAATTGGACGAGGGGTTCTTTGTCTCAGTGGATATCCCGGACATCGCCTCGGGTCAACGTCTGATCAATCCAAAACCGGTGGTTCGGGCATTGTTCCCGGGCATGAAAACAAGTGGTCGGCATGCCTTGTATCGCTTCGACATTGATGGCGAGATTTATATTTTTCCGGCATTGTTCTTAATTGCCTGGATGTTCTTAAAACGACAGGCTATTGCGCATTATCTATTTCAGCCGGGCATGCTGGAGAGCCAGCTAGACCCCTCTCCAGAGCTATCTGAAGATGAGGTTATCATGCGAGTAACGCCAAGTTTCTGCTTGAACTCGCTAACAGGTGACATTGCACGTCTGATGGCTTGGCTCGCACTTCGTCAGGATGCGCGCCGCGCCTGGAGCAGCGTGGTGGAATATGCCATGCATGGCAAGATTGATTTAGTGCTGCCCCATGCATCAATGGAGGGGCGTGTTGGCGGTGTTAAAGTATCTGGTATGAATATCGTGGGCTGGTCGCGGGAAATGACCTTTGGGTTTGGTTTCACGCAGAAAACAATTCAAGTCATCCGAGGGAGTCAGCAAGTAAGGATAATATCGAGGTAAAAAAACATGAGCATATTGCATTTGTCTTATATGGGTAGCTCCTCGGAAATAGAGTCTGCCGATGGCAGCGACGAACCTTTACAGGACAACTTGAATGAAGTTTTCCGCTGAATCTATCAACTTATGATTGGTGGTTTATTGGTCAGTGTCAACGGGTGATCTTGAGGCCTGTCCAGAACACCCTCTGACTGTTAAAATTCCCGTCAACTTTTAAACGTCCAACAAACGTGTGTTTGTTGGACATTTTTGTATCAGAAAGGCGAAAACAGGCCAATGGGACAGCGCATCGGGTACGCCCGAGTCTCGTCAGATGACCAGAACCTTGATTTGCAGCTCGATACGCTGTACAGGGCTGGCATTGCCTATGATCGCCTTTACTTCGACACCACAAGCGGCAAGGATGCTGAGCGCAAGGAGTTCCAGGCCTGCCTCAAGGCACTGCATGAGGGTGACACCCTTGTGGTATGGCGACTGGATCGCCTTGGCCGCCTGTGCTTGAGGCCGCGTCGGCGGCCGAATCGCCGAGCAGTATGGCGTATCCAGAACAACCATTTACAAAGTAGCCCCCCGCAGCGTCCCAGTTACCCAACCTCAATCGGATGCGACTGGGAAAAAGTCACCTAGCCAAGATACCTCATGAACGCAGTAGAAATCGAATCAGCCATTTCTGATCTGGCCCTTGCGCCCTTTGACGCGGCGGAGTTCCCGTTCGCCTTCCTGGCCGCATTCGGCAACAAAGACACCGCCCTCAAGCGCCTGCGCGCCGGCAACAACAACGTCTCGGATGTACCCGGCGCCGTGCTCCAGCGCAACAACATCCATATTGCCGTGTGCGCAGCGGGCACTATGGGCGACACCTTCAAGGCCCTGCACGCCAGCCCAGCCACCGCCAAGGCGAAAGCTAAATTCATCCTCGCCACCGATGGGCAGACCCTGGAAGCCGAAGAGCTGGCCAGCGGTGAAACCATTGCCTGCGCCTATGCCGACTTCCCCAACCATTTCGGCTTCTTCCTGCCGCTGGCGGGCATTTCCACCATCAAGGAAATCAAGGATAACCCGATTGACGTGCGCGCCACCGGGCGGCTGAACAAGCTCTACGTCGAGCTGCTGCGCGAAAACCCGGCCTGGGCCACCGACGAACGCCGCGCCGACATGAACCACTTCATGGCCCGGCTGGTATTCTGCTTTTTTGCCGAAGACACCGACATCTTCAATGGCGAGGGGCTGTTTACCCAGACCGTCGAGCAGATGAGCGAGCGCGATGGCGCCAACACCCATGAGGTGCTGCAAACCGTTTTTCGCGCCATGAACATCAAGGTTGCCGATCGCACCCATGCGCAACCCCGTTTACCCAACTGGACCAGTGGTTTCCCCTATGTGAACGGCGGCCTGTTTTCGGGCAATACTGAAGTGCCGCGCTTCACGCGCATGGCGCGCACCTACCTGCTGCACACGGGCGGGCTGAACTGGCGAGAGATCAACCCCGACATCTTCGGCAGCATGATCCAGGCCGTGGCCGACGACGAGGAGCGCGGCGCACTGGGCATGCACTACACCAGCGTGCCCAACATCCTCAAGGTGTTGAACCCCTTGTTTCTGGACGACCTGCGCGCGCAATTGGCTGAAGCGGGCGACAACAAGATCAAGCTGCTGAACTTGCGCAAGCGCATGGCCCGCATCCGCGTGTTTGATCCGGCCTGTGGCTCCGGCAACTTTCTGGTGATCGCCTACAAACAGATGCGCGAGATCGAGGCGCAAATCAACCGCCGCCGTGATGAATCCCATTTGGGTAGCGAGATACCTCTCACCAACTTCCGGGGCATCGAGCTGCGCGACTTTCCGGCGGAAATTGCGCGCCTAGCGCTCATCATTGCCGAGTTCCAGTGCGACGTGCTGTATCGCGGTCAGAAGGACGCGCTGGCGGAGTTTCTGCCGCTGGATGCGCAGAACTGGATTGTTTGCGGGAATGCGCTGCGGCTGGATTGGCTGAGTATTTGCCCGCCTACGGGGACGGGCGTGAAGTTGGTGGTGGATGATTTATTTGGCACGCCGCTCGATCAGACGGAAATTGATTTTGAGAATGAAGGCGGAGAGACCTATATCTGCGGCAACCCACCATATGTGGGAACAAAGTATCAGGCGAAAGATCAGAAGAACGATATAGCAGAGCTATTCAAGAACGAGGGTGTTAACTCTGGAAACTTGGACTACGTTGGCTGCTGGTTCTTAAAGGCGGCTCAGTACATCAGCAGACTTGAGAAATGTGCATTTTCGTTTGTGACCACTTCCAGTCTATTTCAAGGGGAACAGGCCGAAATAGTGCTGAACGTTCTCTCCCGCCATTCACTAAAGATTTACTGGTGCCATGCCAGCTTTATGTGGTCGAACAATGCGTCCAATAATGCTGGCGTTACGTGCTGTATCGTCGGTTGTGCGCGGGACGGAGCTCGGTCCGAGCGGTATATATACGATGCTGAATCTCGGCGCAGTGTCGGAAATATTGGTCCATACCTTGTTCCAATGCAGGACATTGTTATTTCGAAGCGGCAAACCCCATTATCCGCTGTTTCTGCCATGAACTATGGAAGCATGTCCAACGATGGCGGTGAATTTACGTTCTCGGATGAGAAATATCGATCTAGCATTCGCGCCAATCCGGAGAACGAGCGCATTTTTCTAATCGCCGTCGGCGGTGCAGAATTTATCAGGGGGATTGTGCGAAGAAGTATATACATCGACAAAAGTACCGGATTGTCTGACGCCCAGTATGGAGAGTTTTCCGATGTATTTGAGCGCATCCGCGCCTATCGTGCTGCCAGCAATCGAGAAGCGACGCGTAAATTGAGCGTCACCCCGATGTATTTCGCCGAGAGGAGGCACTTTAAGGCGAGAAAAATATTCGTGCCTCAAGTCCTTTCTGAGCGGAGAGAGTATGTTACGGCGGGCTTTCTAGGGGACGATGCTCTCGTTATTGCGCCACATATGCAAATAATTGGCGGGCATGAGCACGAGTTGGCGATTATCAGTAGCAGACTGCATCATGTGTGGATTTCCACAGTATGTGGAAGACTAAAAACGGACATTCGTTATTCAAACTTACTCGGCTGGAATACCTTCCCCATCCCCCTGCTCACCGAGCAAAACAAAGCCGACCTGACCCGCTGCGCCGAAGACATCCTGCTGGCCCGCGAAGCGCATTTCCCCGCCACCATCGCCGACCTCTACGACCCGGACGCCATGCCCGACAACCTGCGTCATGCCCATGAACGCAACGACGAGGTGCTGGAGCGCATCTACATTGGCCGGCGCTTCAAGAACGACACCGAGCGGCTGGAAAAGCTGTTTGAACTTTATACCAAGATGACTGCGACAGCGGCCAAGACCAAGCCAGCAGCGAAAGCGACCTGGGGAAAGAAAGTAGTATGAACGAGCACACCAACAACCCAACCAATACCTACACCGTGCCCTCGGTATCCATCGCCACGGCACGCACGGGCGCGTCCAGCAAGGCCAACGCGCTGGGCATGCGCGCCATGCAGGAGCGCGCTTATGCCAAGCGCGGCGAGCAGTACCTGTTGATCAAATCGCCACCGGCATCGGGCAAGTCCCGCGCGCTGATGTTCATCGCGCTGGATAAGCTCAACAACCAGGGCTTGCGGCAGGCCATTATTGTGGTGCCAGAGCGTTCCATTGGCGGCAGCTTTGCCGATGAACCGCTGAGCCAGTATGGCTTTTACTGGGATTGGCAGGTGGCTCCGCAGTGGAACCTGTGCAACGCGCCAGGCATTGATGAGCCACGCGTGGCCAAGTCCAAGGTGGGTGCGGTGCGCAAGTTCCTGGAAAGCACCGACAAAGCGCTGGTCTGCACCCATGCCACTTTTCGTTTTGCGGTGGAAGAACTGGGCATACAGGCGTTTGATGACCGCCTGATTGCCATCGACGAGTTCCATCACGTCTCCAGCAACCCGGACAACAAGTTGGGCAGCCAGCTGGGCGCGTTCATCGCTCGCGACAAGGTGCATCTGGTGGCCATGACTGGCTCTTACTTCCGTGGCGACAGCGAGGCGGTGCTGGGGCCGGCGGATGAGTCCAAGTTCGAGACGGTCACATTCACCTACTACGAGCAGCTCAACGGCTACCACTGGCTCAAGTCACTGGATATCGGTTACTTCTTCTACACAGGCCGTTACGTGGATGCCGTCGCCAAGGTATTGGACCCGGCACTGAAAACCATCGTGCATATTCCCAACGTCAATGCGCGTGAGAGCCTCAAGGACAAGGAGCGCGAAGTGAACGATATTATGCACGCGCTCGGAGAATGGGAAGGCATTGATCCGGCCACTGGCTTCCACCAGATTTTGACTAGAGATGGCCGCACCCTGAAAGTAGCCGACCTCGTGGATGACAGCGACTTAGGCCAGCGTTCCCGCGTACTGGCTGCGCTGAAAGACCCGGCGCAAAAAAACAACCGCGACCATGTGGACTTGATCATCGCGCTGGGCATGGCAAAGGAAGGCTTTGACTGGATCTGGTGCGAACACGCGCTGACCATTGGCTACCGCAGCAGCTTGACTGAAATTGTGCAGATTATTGGCCGCGCCACCCGCGATGCCGAGGGTAAGGAACGCGCGCGCTTCACAAATCTGATAGCGGAACCCGCAGCGGAGCAAGCTGCCGTGGCCGAGGCGGTGAACGACATGCTCAAGGCCATTTCCGCCAGCCTGCTGATGGAGCAGGTGCTGGCACCACGCTATGAGTTCACCCCAAAGGACACCGGCCCGAAGAACGGCTTTGATTACGGCGAGGAGGGCTACAAGGAGGGTAGCCACAACATCGGGGTGAACAAGGACACTGGCCAGATTCACGTCGAGATCAACGGGCTGGCAACGCCGCAAAGCCCTGAGGCTACACGCATCTGCAAGGAGGACTTGAACGAAGTCGTCACCAGTTTCTTGCAGGATAAAATCGTGCTGGAGCGCGGCTTGTTCGACAAAGAAAACACCTTGCCCGAAGAGCTGACCCAGTTGCGCATGGGCAAGATCGTACGCGAGCGTTACCCGGAATTGAGCGACGCCGACCAGGAGGCCATTCGTCAGCACGCCATTGCCGCCATGAACATCACCCAGCAGGCCAAGCTGGCATTGGCCCAGGCCGATGCGAATGGTGATGGAACAACGCAAGGCAATAGGGCGTTGCTGGATGGGGTACGCAAGTTCGTCAATGTGCGCGACCTGGACATCGACCTGATTGACCGCATCAATCCCTTTGACGCGGCTTATGCCGTTCTGGCAAAAGCGATGGATGAGAAATCCCTGCGCCAGGTACAGGCCAGCATTGCCGCCAAGAAGGTGAGTATTCCCGAGGACGAAGCCCGTGACTTGGCAAAACGCGCCTTGCAGTTCAAGAACGAGCGTGGCCGTCTGCCGGACATCAATTCTGCCGATGCGTGGGAAAAGCGCATGGCCGAAGGTGTGGCCGCGCTGGCACGTTACCGTGCGCAGGCCAAGGCAGCACAGACGCAAGGAGAGTTCAGCAATGGCTGAGATGAATGATGACGAACTGTTGGATGCGCTGGGTGTAGAAGTCGCCCCGCTCAAGGCCTCCAGCCGCACCCCGCGCGAGGAGCGTATCATCGCCGGCTTCGAGGACATTCTGCGCTTCCATCAAACCTACGGCCGTGCCCCACTGCATGGCGAGGATCGTGACATATTCGAGCGCCTGTATGCTGTGCGCCTGGATCAGCTGCGCAAGTTGCCGGAAGCGCATACCTTTCTGGCTGGGCTGGACGGCCCGGGCCTGCTGGCGGGTAGCGCAGCGGCCTCGGCGGATGTGGATGACCTGGACGAAGACGCCTTGCTGGCCGAACTCGGTATTAGTAATCAGCCCGCCGATCAGGACGACATCACCGTGCTGCGCCATGTGCGTTCCAGCACTGAAAAGCGTGCGGCGGAGGAAATTGCCGACCGCACGCCATGCCCGGACTTTGACAAGTTTCAACCGCTGTTCGAGCAGGTGGAGCGGGATATGCAGTCTGGTGTTCGTAAAACGCTGCGCTTTGGACGTGATACCAGCATTGCTAGCGGGAATTACTTCATCGTCGGCGGGCAGCTCGCCTATGTGGCTGAAGTCGGCGAAACCATCAAGGCACCAAACGGCGAAAGCGATGCCCGACTGCGGGTCATTTACGCTAACGGCACGGAAAGCAACTTGCTGCGACGCTCGCTACAACGTGCACTCTACAAGGACGAGACCGGCCGCCGCCTGACCGATCCAGACATGGGGCCGCTATTTGGCGATGTGCCAGAGCCTGACGACATCGAGACCGGGACCATCTATGTGCTGCGCAGCCTGTCTAGCCATCCATTCGTCGCCGAGCACCGCGAGCTGATCCACAAAATCGGCGTGACCGGCAGCAAAGTGGAGACCCGCATCGCCGGTGCGGAACATGACGCTACCTATCTGTTGGCCAATGTGGAAGTTGTCGCCACCTACAAGCTCCACAACCTGAACCGTACCAAGTTGGAGAACATCTTCCATCGCTTATTTAGCGCAGCACAGCTCGATTTGACCATTGAAGACCGCTTCGGACATCCAGTTAAGCCAAGGGAATGGTTCCTGGTGCCGCTCCATGTGATTGACGAAGCGGTTCAGCGCATTCGGGATGGCTCGATTACCGATTTGGTCTACGACCCGAAGACAGCCCGGTTGGTAGGTTAGCAAATACAACTGGCGCAGTAATGCCGCCTAGACTTGCATTTTTGGGAAGGTAAAAATGCGTGTAGCCTTTAACAGACAAGGGCTGCGGGTTTTGAGATTGAGAAAAAAAACGATAAGACCAGCCTTAGTTTAAAGATTTATGACGGCAGGGCTTATATAGAGATTGCCGATGGCAGCGACGAACCTTTACAACACAAGTTGAATGAAGTTTTCTGCAGAATCTATCGACTTGTGATTAGGGACCTTGCCCATCAACGAGAAATTGCCGATTGGCATCGTCAGTACGAGGAAAAGAAACGCCTATGCGCAGAATCTGAGAAACGCCGCCAGGCAGAAATACACAAGCGCGAGATGGAGTTGCAGCGGTGCAATGCGCTCGTTAAAGAAGCCTCTGATTGGCAAAACGCTAAACTGATCCATAACTATCTGGCTCATCTGGATAGCACAACGCATGAACTTGGTAAAACCGTACCTGAAAACTCTGATTTCATCAGGTAGCGGGAATGGGCAGCTCAGGTGGCAATAGAACTGGATCCTACTTCTGTCAGGCTAGCAGCCCATTCCTCATTCTCAAGGAAAACTGGGAATCCAGATTTTACTGTGGGCGACTCTATCCGTTGCGGTTAAGGTCGCGGTAGAAATTCTCATGCGGCCCGACGGCTTCAAGGTATACCAACCTGATCTCGTCATCCACGGTATACCCGAGTAGATATACCTGTCCCTGGCTGCGGGATTTATAAACTATCAATTGAGCCAGGTCACCTTTTTTTTCTTTCACCAATCGAGGGCTGGGCGGCTACCTTCTCAACCGCATCATCAACATCAACTGCAACATTGTCGTGGAGTTTTTGTGCTACCTAGCGAAACGGCGCGATTGCCTGACCCCGTCGCTCATGCTGTGCGGCTACGCGGCACAAAAGGGGTTGAGTACTCGCGCAACTCTGCCAGAGAAGCCATGGACTCGGCGATAAAGCTTACGGGCAAATCTGGATTATCCAGCGCAGCACGGCCAACTTTGGCCCAGTATTCAACTTGACCAGAGATTGTGCGATGCTCCGCTGCGGCATCAGCCTTAGCTTGATCATAGAGCGCTTGATCGATACGGATGGAAGTGGTGGCAGCCATGTCAGCACCTTGCTACATTTGTAGTAAACCATCATATTACAGCACCTCACCTACAGTAAAATCCGGAAACCCAGAATACTTAATGCACATATTGATCTACATACCTGTGCAATAGGAAGCCAAGCTACCTAATAACTCATACTTGAACTTATCGAACACGATCCAGCACTTGTATCTATCATTCCAATACCCTCGTCCCCGACATAGAGGCTCGACAATTTTCCGGGCATGATGATCTGGTCGATGATAGACCTTCACATTGGCGTAGGGCAGTGCTCGAACAAAGACCCGAGTATTGCCAATGGAGAAAATCCATTCATTTGAACTTGCCGGAAGCGGTGAAGTTGAAACTACTTGATTTGAGAAATATTTGGCCTGAAACCATTCAGGAAGATATAGCCAATGCCGTCTTTGAGCCTCATTTAGCACCGCATCAGTTAATCGCTCCCATGTCCAGGCAACGGTTGCCCAATCCGAGATATCAATTTCCATTGCTGGCAGGTTGAGGTGTTGAAGTTTATTAGTTTTTTCTTCATCAACATGATGTCTTACTGCAATTTCTATGACGACTTCTCCCGAGTCGTGAGATCCAAGGCAATCAGCGACAATCCACTCATTAAGGTCCGCAATATCCATACGGCGCTCAAGCTCCACATGTGTAAACTGAAGACACCCGGGCTCGAAATGATCGGGCCAAAGCCCTGGGGAGGGTAATCGAATATTTTTATGGTCGGCGACGAGTTGCTTTGCTGCTCTGTGTAGCGCAGTTTCAGAGCAGTTTTCACCTTCAATTGAAGCATGGTGTGCGAAATGATGCCCCCGCAATTCACCTTTATTCTTAGCGATCAGATTCCCATGACAGGCTGGGCAGATACAACGGCACTTTAGCCCGTTCTCAACCTCGTCAATATGTACGATTTTCTCTTCAAGGGAGAGGCCAAAAACCATCGATTCAATATTTGCTGCAAGTTCCATGATAAGACTCCAGTTGAGTTAAACACGGAACTCAAGGTAGTCTTCTGCCAATCCATGAAATAGTCATAAACCATCAGGAAAATGTTTTTCTACTGTTATGAGCGAACAGCAACCTACTGAATTAGCGTCAGAATCTTCAGAGACACCCACCGACCTCATAACTGTTATGGAGTGTCTGAAAGATTATTTGGATAACGATCATGGTGGTCGAGGGAAACCGTTTGAAGTACTCAGGGCAATAACGGATATGACCTTGGAGCGATTGCGGCAAGGGAAGGATCCTAAAGTTACCGCATTTAACTTACATGTTCAGATAGTTGGCAAGACTGCGGAAGAGCATAAATCCAGTGCCTGGTTAAGCGCTATTTGGAAAACACTTGAAGAGAAAATGTCTGAGCGAGAACAAGGCTTGCAACAATATGCAGTGCAAAAGGGACTCAATTTTTACCCTTGGCCTGAGAAAGATAAAAGCCAGGGTGGTGCGGGCAATACCTCTTATTATTTTCTTCGAGCTAAGCCAATCAATCAGCTGCTCGTCCAGAATACCCCCGTAGAACCTCTTGAGCTCAATCAGATTCGATATATCCGAGAATTAACACCTAAGCCTGCCTGGTGGGCGAAAAAGCTACTTGCGGGAGGTTATGCCCTACAAGGATGGCGTCGCTGGCTGTTGATTTCATATGCTGTAGCCATCGCATTAGCAGTGGCGCTGTTCATATTGGCAGCATGGTTAGCCATTGGATACTCCAAAAACATAACCTTTGTGACGCTGTTTCAGATCATCTTGTCAGTCGTCTTAGTACTATGGGTAGGAAAGTCCATGTTAAGGCCATATGTGCGGGTATTTGACTGGCGAATTACGATGGCGCCCGATGGGCTCCTCGCATTTCAGGAGACTAAGGTACAGATTGAGCTTGTTAGTGATGGAACGGAGGGGACGAAAGTTATTAGATTGGTTCGTTATGCAGGTAGCTGCCCAATATGTGGTGGGAGAGTACTGCTTTCAGATGGGAAACGAGAATATCCTAACCGTTTGATCGGTCGCTGTAATGAAAGTCCTGCTGAGCATGTTTATAGTTTTGACAGGATGACTCTACTAGGGACGCTGCTAGTCAGCTGAGAGATGTATTAACACTGGTTCAGTGTAGTGGATCACATCTAGTCCTCGACATTATCGAACTCGAGCCATACCAACTCGTCGTCGCCTGCGGTGGCCACTCTCTGACTTGCTTCGGCCCAGCCAACACGAACTGGTTTCTACGGCTTACGCAATACGATGGCGTTATTTTCGGCTGGCATGTTCAAATCACCCTCAATGCCCAGTTGAGCAATAATTGGCTTGGGGATTAATACCCCTTGCGAGTTACCCACTGGACGTAGCGTTGCCTTCAATTCTTCACAATATGCCTAAATGCTACTTCCCGAGAAGGTCATGGCGAGGGCCAGCATGGCTCCGAGTGTAGATTTTTGTGTATCATCCTCGCATGAAAAAAATGCGCCTAATAATTATCTCTTTACTTATGACCCCTTGCATTGCTTCTGCCGGGGATATTCCAGACCCACACATCACGCCAGGCGCTATCGACCCAGCTGTGACCCAGCAGAATATTCAGAGCACAGTCTGCGTTAAAGGCTACACCAAGACAGTGCGCCCCCCGGCTTACTTCACTAATAAGCTGAAGAAATCGCAAATCCGGGAATACGGATACGCTGACACTGACCCCAAGCATTATGAGGAAGATCATCTCATTCCGCTTAATATCGGAGGTATGCCTGATGATGCTAATAACCTTTGGCCAGAGCCTAGGGGTAGCGAATGGAATGCGGCCAAGAAAGACGTATTGGAGTTCAAGCTCTATAAGCTGGTGTGCAACGGCAGAGTACCGCTAGAAGAAGCGCGTCAGGCCATGGCCAGGAATTGGATTGAAGCTTATAAGCGTTACTCTAGTATGTGAGATGCCGCAATTCATCTAACGTTGCTGCCCTGATCGTATACGCAGCCCGCCGGCCGGTATCCAGCAGGACTCTGCCGGCGGCGATTGCGTGCTCGACATTCAAGTGAAATCTGCGGTTGTGTTCAAACTCGGCGCGGGTGAAGAGTGACAGATCGGCGTCACGCCCAAGGATCACAGCAGCTTCGGATTGTGCCTTGCTCTCCGCCCCAGAGAAGATGCAGGGTCGCTCAGGGACGATGACCGCAATGTCTACATCACTCAGTGGATGCACCTGCCCGGTCAAGACTGAACCGAACAAAATAACCTGCTCAGTGATATCGCCCAGACTTTCAGCGATCACTTTAGCTGCTGCAATCAGGTCCTGGTCCCTGATAGTGGCTGGCAGCATTGATATAGATGGATCATCCTTCGACAGGCGTGCATAACACGATTGCATCACCATGACGCTTCCGATTGAGGTCATTGATGACACTATCGTCTACACCCGTAATAAAATAACGGGTATCCGATTTTTATGATTGATTTTATTCCCAATAGAGTTAAATATAGCCTTGTATCGAATATGATTATTTAGGACCTTTATGGCTACCATGACTAAAAGGATTACTGTTCTGGTTACTGCTGCTGAAAAAAGGCGGATTGCCAGGCTGGCAAAATCAGCAGGGTTGTCTATGAGTCAATTTATGCGGCAGGCTGCCGCCTCATTCAATCCTTCAGACGACGACAAAATATTGGAGGCGTTGTTTGACCAGTTGGACAAATCCCTAAAAAAAACCAGTACAACTGTTGATGATGCGCTAGCATTTATTGAGGCCTCAAACCAGCGAATTGACGCTTTATCTGATGCATCAAAATCACGTATCAATCACTAAAACCGGATACCCGAAATAACAAGGCACCAGCTTAAGTACATTCAGGCGGATGCTAACTTACAGCATCGTCCAGTGGGTTATGCATGCGCTCAGCCAAGCTTGCGTTTGTCAGCACCAGAGCCGTCCCCAGATTGTTGCATTCGAGCTGATCTCCCGTTTGCCATCCGAGATAGAGAAGCTCCATCCATAATGCTTGCGGGAGGGTGACAAATAAATCCTCGCTGCCGTCGTCGGTTTTTTCGAGGGCCACGGTATAGATTGTTTTGCCGGATGCGCCAAGAAGGCTAAGGCGTTTGCGCTCAGCGAACTCCTTGACCGGCATGACCGAATCCCCTAATACAAAATAGGGTGACTCTTCTGCACGTTCGCCTGTATCGAACAGCATCGCCTCCCGGATATCCTCTGTGTAGAAGACCTGATTAGCGTTAGATTCAACGCTGACAGCTTGACCCTTCCTGCAAGACACGATCAAGTAGGCGTCATAATCAATCCGATTTGAGATCAATGGAGCACACCTCTGCATAAGGGTGAAACAAAGATCTATGCTACCCGAGCGGTAGGTGGTGGTCAATATGTAAGTAAATGATTATAAAAGGTATTATTATACCTATTAAGTTTTTTTGGTATCCGGATTTTGCTGTGGATGCCCACACGATCCGCGTCTAGTGCATGGCGAATCGGTGAATCACGCCAAAGCGCTCGGCAAGGATGGTCAGGCGCTTATCCAGTGTCCACAACTCCGCTCCCGGCGTCATCAGCGTTGATGCCAGCAGAACCATGTCGA
>CAJDUO010000019.1_pt1 | contig 55683 bp, 52 predicted proteins | sample 7391151 | NCBI WGS metagenome assembly CAJDUO01 (sample SAMEA7055682, study PRJEB34461) | soil metagenome | biome: terrestrial ecosystem; feature: Peninsula; material: soil | place: Antarctica | collected 2016
TGAATTCCGTCGTAAATACGTTTCTTGTTTTACTCATTTAACACCTCGTTAATTGGATGATAACCCTTAACAGGTGTCCCTTCTTATTAGACCATTACATTGGTGTTAAAGCGCCCTAATGGAGTTGCATGGGCATAGACCCCTATGCCATGCCTCGACGTAACCTGCGCTACAAAGATCCCTTTGTAATCAGGTTGAACAGAAAAAAAGCGCCTATCGCCATCATGAGATAAAGCGGCAAATCGCCTCTAACTGGGGCTTTGCCATCAGAAGCGCTAGACAGCCACTGATTCACAAAGTAAATCACGATGATGGCGATCGGAATAATGACCAGGCCGAGGGAGGAGGAGAACAGTTTGCCCAGCAACTGTTTCAACCAGCCGTTGTCGCGGAAGATTTCTACTGACAAGCCTATCAACCCAATGATCACGAGGCCTATGCGACCTATCGCTGCTACGGTGAATAGCAGTGAGTCAGGTTTGTTACTGTTGTCATTACGTTTTGCCATCAGATAGCCCTCAATTACTGCATTAGCCAGTCAAGCTATTCGCCGCTAGCCTGGGTTGCCGGAAAGATATTTTGCCGGATCTACCGATTTTCCCTGGCGTCGAATTTCAAAATGCAGTTTAACCTGATCTGTATCGCTGCTTCCCATTTCAGCAATCTTCTGGCCCCTGGATACCTGCTGGCCTTCTTTCACCAGAATCCGGCTGTTGTGCGCGTAGACGGATAAATAGGTTTTGTTGTGTTTAATAATGACCAGCTTGCCATAGCCGCGCAAATCGGAGCCACTGTAGATCACTTTGCCCGCTCCGGCGGCAGTAACGACCTGACCTTGCGTGCCAGCAATATCAATACCTTTGAGGTTTGCGGCCTCGTTAAACCCGGCTACAATTTTGCCTTGAGCCGGCCATGCCCAGTCAATGGCTTCGCTATCTGCCAGCGCAGGCGGAGTGTCTGTTTTTGCCACATCCGGATTTGTAGCGTTTGTAGTGTTTGCAGGTTTTGCCGCCTCCGGTTTTATGGTGTCGGCTGGTTTGGCTGTTGCAACCGCTACTGGTTTTACTGGGGTTGCCGGCGTGGCTGCTAAAGCCTGCAAGCTGTATGGTTCGCGCATAGCCTTGGGTTCGCTCAGCAATGGTATGCCTGCTGGCGGTTGCGGCAGTGCTTGTACTGCAGAATCGGTATTCAGGGGCGTAATGACTACATTGCCATCCGTAGTGGATTTAGTCGCCGTGGCAGGCTTGTCTTCAGCCGCTTTCAAATCTTTGAAACTCAGCTGCTGGCCGATACGTATGACGTAAGGCAGCTCAATGTTATTGGCCTGGGCAATTTCCTTGTAGTCATAGCCATATTCAAGACCAATAGCAAAAAGTGTATCGCCTTTTTTAACGGTATACACCTCGGGCCGCCAGTCTTTTTCTGCCCCTGCCGGTTTAACAGCTGATGACGCGGTTGGGGCGTGTTTCTTGGCTGTACTGGAGGGTTTGGCAGGGATACGTTCAATGACCGGCGCTTGCTGGCTGGCGGCACAGCCTGTTAATAGCAAACACAATATCCAGACTGACTTGCTAAAACGCATCAATGAGTTCCGCCTAATAAGGGTACAAATTTCACGGCCTCAAGCTTGCTCTGGCGATATTCAGTCGCGGTGCGCTCGATCAGGAACAGAGTTTGTTCGTCAGTGCCAACGGGAATGACCATGCGGCCACCGATAGCAAGCTGCTGCAATAAATCTTCAGGGATATGGCTGGCAGCCGCGGTCACCATAATGCCGTCAAACGGTGCCAGCTCAGGCAGGCCCATCGTGCCATCGGCATGGTTCAGTTTAATGTTGAGCAGTTTCAGCTCGCGCAAGTGGCCGCGTGCCTTCAGCAGCAGTGGGCGGATGCGTTCCAGCGAATAGACTTCTTTCGCTACCTTGGACAGCACGGCTGTCTGATAGCCGCAACCTGTGCCGATTTCCAGCACTTTGCCCAAGCCGCCGGGCCCACGTAAGACTTCTGTCATGCGCGCTACGATGTAGGGCTGGGAAATGGTCTGGCCGTAACCAATGGGCAATGCGACGTCCTCATAAGCGCGGGAGGCAATGGCTTCATCGACAAAACGATGACGCGGTATTGCACCCATGGCCGAGAGCGTCACTTCGTCGCGTATGCCTTGTTCGCGCAGACGCACCAACATGCGCTCACGCGTACGCTGGGAAGTCATGCCGATGCCATGCAGTGCAGTACTCATATGCCTAAATTATCCAATCACAGGCGTGATCATTGGCGCTAGCCACTCTTGTACGGAGTCTAGCTGCTTGTATTGGGTGAGATCAATTTGCAGCGGCGTCACTGATATTTGCTGGTGCGCTACTGCATTAAAATCAGTGCCGGGGCCTGCATCCTGTGCACCACCGGCCTTACCCACCCAGTAAACGGTTCCGCCACGCGGGGTGGTGGATTTGATGGCGGGTTCGGCTTTGTGGCGCTTGCCCAGACGCGTGATGGATATGCCTTTGAGTGCATCATGGGGGATATCCGGCACATTGATATTGAGCAATAAGGGTGGCGGGAATCCGGTTTTCTGATAGTGCTTAACCAAATCCACTACCACTTTTGCAGCAGTTTCGTAATGCTCAACATTATGTCGTGACATTGAAACAGCAAAAGAGGGAATGCCCAGCAGATAGCCTTCCATGGCTGCTGCCACAGTCCCGGAATAAATGGTGTCGTCGCCCATATTGGCGCCATCATTTATGCCGGAAATCACCATGTCCGGCAACTTGTCCAGCAAGCCGGTGACTGCCAAATGCACGCAATCGGTCGGCGTACCATTCACATAGTGATAGCCGTTTACTGCCGTGCGTACAGTGAGCGGGCGGTCCAAGGTCAAGGAGTTGCTGGCGCCGCTGAGATCACGCTCCGGTGCTACAACGATGATTTCAGCAAGATGCTGCAAGTGATTTGCGAGAATATTGAGGCCCGGCGCAAAGTAGCCGTCGTCATTGGAAAGAAGTATACGCATAGTTGAATTATAGCTGACTAACTCTCAGCTTTTAATGGAGGATTCCTGGTTAATCGAGCATAAAAAATGGCGCAAGTGAAAAAACTTAGCGTGAGTAAGACTTCTACCATGGCCAGCCAGGCTGAAACACCCTGATCCGCCCACGCACGTACCGTGCCTTCGGTAAAGTATAGCAAAATGAACATGCAAGCCCATTGGTAGGTGTAGCGGCGGCCTTTGAGTATGCCATGAAGCGGTAGCAATAGCGGCAGCGCCTTCAGTATCAGCATGGAGCCTTCTGGCTTCAATGGAGCGAGCCAGCCTTCCCAGGCCAGGCAGACGAATATCAATGCAATCAGGCTGGCGCTGGCGCCCAGGCGCAAGATTCTAATCATGCGCGGCTGACCTTGGACATGGCGACTAGCGCGGTTCTGGCGGAAAGTGCATCCGTTATGGGCTGGTCAAAGGTAAAACGCAGAGTTTTATTATCCGCCTGCTCATCAGCTTCCTTGTCGGCCAGTACATCAAAACCATCGCTATCAATGCCTAGCATGCTCGCGCTGCTGGCTGTGAGGTTGTGGAAGTGCTTGCAGTAAGCAATCAGGCTATCCGCATGATCCGCATTCATGTGTGCGAGAATGCCAGCCTCTTGTGCGGCAAGTGTATTTGGCGGTGAGGCCAGTTCTTCTCCAGCGACCCAGGATATCCTGCCAAAACCGCCGATGTAACGCGCCTGCTGTATGTTGATGCGATAAAACGAAAAGTCATGGGTGTCAAAATAGCCTTTTGCCTGCGGAAAGTAGCGCAGATAGCGGGCGCGCAACTGACTATCATCCTGGCTTACTTTACTGGCGTCACCCATCAGGGTCAGGCGCGAATTCGCCTGCAGGTCTTCCGCACCTGCAAACGCCAGCAGCGAAACTTTGGGGTTGGCAATAATATTTCTGGTGTGTTCGGCCAGGGTGCTGATGAGTATTAATGGCTGGCCATCCTGATCAAGCACAAACGGGGCGACAGAGCCGAAAGGGTAGCCCGCAAACTTGGCCGATATGGTCGAAAGTATGCCGCTGCGGGTGCTTCTTAGAAATTGCCTGGCTTCGCTGACTATGCTCATGCAGCTAACTTTAATGCCGTTTCGGCCAGGCGCTTGCCCAATGCAATACACAGCTTGCGTTCATCTTCTGTAATCGGGCGATCGCCTGCTGTCCCGCCTACATGGCTGGCGCCATAAGGTGTGCCGCCGGAGGTGGTGCTTGCCAGTTCCGGCTCGGAATAAGGCAGGCCGACCATGATCATGCCGTGGTGCATGAGTGGCAGCATCATGGAAACCAGGGTGGTTTCCTGGCCGCCGTGTATGGAACCTGTCGATGTGAAGACCGCAGCGGGTTTGCCGACCAGGGCGCCTTGGAGCCATAAACTGATAGTGCTATCGAAAAAATATTTCATCGGTGCCGCCATATTGCCAAAGCGCGTAGGGCTGCCGACCGCCAGGCCTATGCATTCCTGTAAATCCTTGAGTTCTGCATAAGGCGCACCATTGGCAGGGATATCGGGCTCGGTCGCTTCACAGTTGGCCGAGACTCTGGGCACGGTGCGGATGCGCGCTGTGACGCCTTGGATACTCTCGACACCACGTGCAATAAGCTGCGCCATATCGCGTACGGCGCCGCCTTGGGAATAATAGAGGACCAGGATTTCTGACATCACAGACTCAAGTTTATTTGAAGCTGAAAGTATATAGCACATCGACGGCGCTTTCAGAGCCGGCTTGCGTTCTGAGCGACCAGCGCTTGCTAATGTTGTAAGTAAGCCGGACCACATTGAGCAGTCCGGTCAGGCTTTTTTCGTAACTGAGAAAGAGACGCGACGACAGGCGCTTGCCCAGATTGACGCTGCTGCTATTGGCATCACTTCCGTTGATGCTGAAGGTATCCAGCCCGGCGGCGCGTGCCAGGCGTGTCTGCAATGGCACCGATTCGTCCTTGGAGAACAAGGCACCCGCTGCCAGCGATAGCATGGCGAACTCGTTGCTGCCAGCCTGATCCACCCCGTGACCCAGCACTAGCCACGATAGCTTGTCGCTGTCAGATAGGCTGGGCGTGGAGACCAGCTTGACGGTAGGCAACTGCACATTGCCTGTGACTTCCACCCCGACTTTCACGGTCTGGTTGTTGCGCATGGCGCGGATATTGAGGCCCGGGTTGTCCAGGGGGCCGCTGAAATTGACCACGCCGCGCTCGATATCCAGCACTTGGCCGTAGGCCAGGTAGGTGCCGTGTGCTTCTATTGAACCTTCACCGCGCAGGGCAGTGGTATTGCCGCTCAGTGTCAGTGCGCCGGTGAGATAGGCGTCTATGCCGCGGCCACGCACCACGAATTGCTTATCCCAGTTGACGTTGCCGGCAGGTGTCTGGCCGAAGTCGATACGCAGGCCAGAAATATTGACATCAAGTGGCGAGCTGGACGCCTGTTCCGTGCGGCCTATTATCACCACGTCATCATCCAGCGTAGGCAGGTCCGCTTTGGGCAGTTCGATGAGGCCGCTCAGCACCTTGAGCTCGCCGCTTACATCCAGAATGTGGTCGCGCATGGCGGTAGTGAGCTTGCCATCCAGCACCAGCAGGCGGTCGGTGCGGCTGAGTGCCGTGAACTGGTGGAGCACCCAGTTCAGCTCGCCTTGCGCCTGTTGTTGCACTAGCGTGAACTGACCGCTGGCAGAGAGCGTTCCCTGGCCACCGCTGAACTGCAGTTGCTGTATGCGCATGCTGTCATCCTGCAAGCTCGCCTGTAAAACGCCGGAAGTCAGATTTACGCCCTCAGATGGCAAGACTAAATGCAACTGCTGGCCGTTAATGCTGCCGCGCAGGCCGGGGTGTCTTATGGTGCCATCGCTCTTTATTGCAACTGACAGCTGCCCATCTATGCTTGCATCCGCGAGCGGCGGCAGCATGCTGAGCCAACTCAGGGTGTGCATGCTGGACTGGATATCCAGGCTGAGCGGAGCATCGCCACGCAGTTCAAAACCACTGGGAGTGGCAGTGAGGCGGGTGGCAGCCTGCGCATGCAACTGCCCCAGCTTGGTGCCATTGAGTCGGGCGCTGAACCGCACATTGTTATTATCCAGCGTGATGTCGGCCTGCACCTGCTGCAAGCCCAACGCCCGCCTGCTGTTGTCAGCGCCGGTAAACTCCAGGTCACCGCTATCGTGGCGCAGATGAATGGCGCCGTTGGCGCTATCGGCCAGGCGCAGGTCCCACTCGCCGGAAAAAGTCGGGTTGCCCTTGATCTCCTGTGGCAAGGACAGCCCCGGAATATCCCTGAGCCCGACCTGTACCAGCCGCCCCTGGGTGCTGAGCGTAGCGCCAGCATGATGCAACTGGTCGATATAGAAATGGCCTTGCTGCAGCTTGAGTGCGAGCTTGCTCACATTCAGGCCGTCAGCGCTGCTGTAGCTGAGGCTGGCAGGCGCCTCCAGCATGGCGCTGGTGTTGCTGTTGTAGCTTAGCTGACGCAATTGTCCCTGCCAGCCGCCATTAGCGTCCAGACCGCCCTGCAGCGTGGTTTGCAGTTGCAGGTCCAAACCATCCGCATTGAGCGTGAGCTGGTGTTGCTGGCGTGTGCCGTTGAGCGTGGCGTGGGCATTAAACGGATTGTCTTGACCACGACGGATGCCGCTGGCGCTGATGTCGCCATGGAGCTCGCCTTGCAAGCCTGGCCTAAGCTGGCCCTGACCCTGCAGCTTGCCGATGTAAAGCGCTCCCGGCGTGCGCAGACCATCGGCCAGCAGCTGGAATTTGATGGATAGCTCATCCAGTGCGCCTTGCAGTTCGCCGCTGGCCTGCGCCTTGCCGCCGAATTCACGGCCCAGGCTGGCCAGTGCCGGCAGTTCTGCCTGCCATTGCAGTACGTCATCAGGGCCGCCGAGTGCCCCGCTGGCGCTAATCTTGTTGTCGGCCAGTGTTGCCAGCAACTGTATCTGCTGCAGGCGCTGGTCGACATACTGCAGGCTGGCGTTGGCGACCAGCGGCACGCCTTGCCATACGCTGTCCATGCTTTGCAGCTTGAGCGCGAATTTCGGCTGCGGTGACAACTGGCCTGCTACATCCAGTGCAAGGTTAAATAGCCCGTCACCGCGCATGCCAAGCAGCTCTGGCTTGAGCTGGCGCAGGGTGGCATGCGCCAGCAGCGGCTGGCTGTCGGCAATGCCGATATGGCCTTGTAGTTGAAATATCCCCATAGTCTGCTTCGGGTCTATGCCCGCTGCATCTGGCAGCACGATAGCCATGCCCTCTGCCTGCCGCTGCAGCAAACCGGCAGTGCTGAACTGCATGCGTTGCAGGTCGCCCGAGAGCTCCGTGCGAATAGCGTAACGTTGCGCGCCTTTGGTTTGGGTAAGCTGGGCAAATCCTTTAAGCGGGTATGGCTTGTGATTATCGAGTTCCAGCTGCATGCGCGCCTCGCCCCATGGCGTGATGGCTTGCAGCAGTTCCAACCGGATGTGCTGGCTATCGGCTTCCAGGTTGAGCTGCACGTTGTCGATAATGTGCGTTGCGCTAGCCGTGATGATCTTGAGCTGCGTAATGCGGGCCTGTCGCACCGTAATCGCCAACGGCAGGCTGATCCTGTCAGGCAGCCCACCACTTTTGGCCGGCTGGGGCGTGGCAGCTGCAGCGCTCTCCCTGAGTGTGACGACCAGGCGTTGTGCCTGCAGATTTTCCACCAGCAGCTTGCCTTCAAGCGTGGGGGTCAGGCGCATGCGGGAGCCAAGCTGCTCCAATTGCAGATGCACGGCGCCCACGTCATAGCTGATGTCGGCGATGCTCGAAGTCACGTTGATGGAAGCGGCCTGCAGTGGCGTTGCCATGACCATGACGCAGCATGCCAGCAGCCAGACCATGCTCTTGATCGTGTACTTGTCCATGCAGCTCTTCAGCATCAGAAGCTGACCCCCAGGTTGAAATGCAGGCGTATATCGCCGGTGGCTTCGCCGTAAGCGATGTCCACGCCTATCGGCCCCGCCGGGCTCTTGAAGCGCGCACCCAGGCCGTAGCCGTATACCGGATTGAGTTTGTGCATGCTGGCGGCGGCATCACCGAAATCGACAAAGGCGGCGGCACCCCATCGCTCGGTCATCCACTGGATGATTTCCATGCTGCCGGTCACCAGGTAGCGCCCTCCGGTGATGGCGTCGCCTTCTTTCACGCCCAGGCTCTGGAAAGCGTAACCGCGTACTGACTGGTCGCCGCCGGCACGGAACAGGAAGGTGGCCGGCACGCTATTGCCGCCATTGACGACACCGCCTTCCAGGCGCCCGATAAGCTGAGTGCTCTTGCCCAGCGGGTAATAGCCTTGCGCCTTGCTATAAGTCTGCAGGAAGCGCCCATCAGACAGGCTTTCCAGTGGTGCACCAGCAATTTGCAGATTGAACAAAAAACCTTTAGTCGGTGCGATATCGTTATCCAGGCGGCGGATGGTGATGCCGTAGGATAATGTGCCTGCCTTCTTGGTCTTGGCACGCTGACCGTCTATCTGCAGATTTTCCACCAGGTAATTGGCGCCTACGCTCTGCTCGAAGGTGCGCGGCCCCCAAGCCCGTTTGATGCCGTTGTTGAACGAGGTAGTAGTCTGGCCTTCAATCGACAGACGCAGCAGGTTGTTGTTGATGCTGTCACGGTAGCCATCACGCATTACAGGCAACTGGGTGACCGCACTCAGTGACTGCGCGCGCTCTTCCAGCTTGAGGCTGCTATCCAGCCGCCAGCCGCGGTCAAGCAGGTTGCGGTTCTTGTAGTTGAGCTGTACGCGGGCACCGGTATTGGTGCTGACGCCCACGCCGACGCCCACGGCCACTGCAGGCTGCTCCACGACCCTGACCACGACCGGAGTGGCAGCTGGGTTGTCGGTGTCGGTTTTGGCGGTAACTTGTGTGCTAGTGAAATAGTCGGTAGCTTGCAGATCGGCCTGGTACTTGAGCAATGCGGCCTGACTGTAAGGCGTACCCGGCGCGATGGGGTTTATGTTGCGCACTACCCGGCTGGGGTAGCGTTGCAGGCCCTCGATTTCGAGATTGCCGAAGAAAAACTCGGGGCCGCTGTCGACTTGCAGGGAGAGTGCGGCGCTACTGGCCTGGGCATCAATCAACGCCTCGCTGTCAGCAATACGGGCCTTGGGGTAACGCTCTGCCAGCAGGCTGCTGAGCAGACTGCGCTTGGCGCGACTCCATGCATCCTGCGTGAAGCGCACCCCGGTAGGCAGCTGCCAATCCTCGCGTAGCTGCTCAGGGTTGGGTTTGCTGTTTTCAGCCTGTTGCCGGATGGCACCGGTAAAGCCGATGTCCACGCTTTTGATGGAGGTAGCAGGTCCCGGGGTGATAATGAAGCGTGCAGTAGAGACGCCATTGCTGTTGGAGAGCTGCTGTTCTATCTCGGGTGCAAAATAGCCCTCGGTCGCCAGCAGGTCCTCTATGGCGCGTGGACTGGTCTTGAGCAGGCGATGCCACTCGTTGATGTTCATGCGCGGACTGTCCAGCCAGCGCATGATCTCCAGGTGCTGGTTGAGCAGCGATGCCAGTTCGGAGGGCGCTTCTATTTCGACGGCATATTTACCGTTATCCGCCCAGGCCGCATGCGCAAACAGCACGCAGATAACTGACAGGTAACGCCATCGGTATATGTAGCCAAGTAAATGTTGGATGAATATTCGCGAAATTTCACTCTAAAAAGTAACTAAATGGCGGCGTAGGCACTATTCATTGCCCGGTGTAGCTGGCAAGGACTTTGTCATCATCGTCAGGCAAGGCAAGGCAAGTTTAATCGTCAATATGTGGTTATTTCTTCCTTTTGTCTTTGATGCGCTGCTTTTGCGTGTCCACTTCGAACAAACCTATGGTGCTGATAAGGTCACTGAATTTTCCGTATCCATAGTTACGGGAATCGAACGCCGAGAAATTCTTCACTATATGTTTTTTCACCTCACCCATGTGAGCAAAGCCGTCATCCTCAGACAGAGCATCAATGGCTGAGCGTATGAGCGCGACCAATTTGGCGTCCATGGCGAGTTCTTTGGAGCTTTTCTTGATGCCGGGTGCTGCCAGGTTGTTACTAGACTCTGAGGATGCAGCCTTTGCAGGTTTGATTTCCGGGCTGGTTTTGGATTTATCCGATGGCGTTCCAGCGCCTTTGGCATTGGCCGTCTCTGTCTCGATAATCTTGTTCTGCGACAGAATCTCGATATAGATGAACTGATTGCAGGCAGCCATTAATGATTCCGGCGTTTTTTCTTCACCAAAACCGTAGACCAGCTTACCGGATTCGCGGAATCGAATCGCCAGTCTGGTGAAGTCGCTATCGCTGGAAACAATGCAGAAGCCATCCAGCGGGGCCGTGTAAAGCAGATCCATGGCATCAATGATGAGCGCACTATCGGTTGCATTTTTGCCTCTGGTGTTGGCGTACTGCTGTATCGGCTGGATGGCGTGTTTGGGCAGTATTTCCTTCCAGCGGTTTAATTGATTCTGTGTCCAGTCGCCATAAATACGCCTAACGCTCGCGTCTCCAAATTTGGATATTTCTTCAAATAACTCATCGATGATATCGATCACCTTGAAGGTATTATCCGCATCAATCAGCACAGCAAGTCGCGGGTTGTTTTTATCGGTGATCAATTTGGCAGCTCCAAAAGCTTAATCAATTCGTTTCGCCAGTTCCACGGCCTTGCCGATGTAGCTCGCCGGCGTCATTTCAAGCAGCAACTGTTTGGCAGGCTCGGGGATTTTCAATGCCTTGACGAATTCATGCAATGACTCCTTGTTGATGCCGCCTTTGCCGCGCGTCAGTGCTTTTAACTGCTCGTACGGGTTTTCCACACTGTAACGGCGCATCACGGTCTGGATGGGTTCAGCCAGCACTTCCCAGTTGTTGTTAAGGTCATTCGCCAGTTTTGCATGGTTGGCTTCAAGCTTGTTCAAGCCCTTGAGGCAGGAATCGTAGCCCAATAGCGTATAGCCGAGCGCTACGCCCATATTGCGCAGCACGGTGGAGTCGGTGAGGTCGCGCTGCCAGCGAGAGATCGGCAGCTTTTCTGCCAGATGGCGCAGGACGGCGTTAGCCAGGCCCAGATTGCCCTCGGAATTCTCGAAGTCGATCGGATTGACTTTGTGCGGCATGGTGGAAGAGCCTACTTCACCCTCTTTTACCTTTTGCTTGAAGTAACCCATGGAGATGTAACCCCAGATATCGCGATCCATATCAATCAGGATGGTATTGATACGCGCCAGTGCATCATAAAGCTCGGCCATATAGTCGTGCGGCTCGATCTGGATGGTGTAAGGGTTATAGGTCAGCCCGAGACCGGCAACGAATTTTTGTGCAAAGGTTTCCCAGTCGAAATCCGGGTAGGCCGATAGATGCGCGTTGAAATTACCGACAGCACCATTGATTTTGCCCAGTATTTCAACCGCCATCAGCTGTTTGCGCTGGCGGCGCAGGCGATAAATCACATTGGCGATTTCCTTGCCCAGCGTGGTCGGCGAGGCAGGCTGGCCGTGGGTGTGGGATAGCATGGGCACATCTGCCAGCTGGTTAGCCAGCTCGGTAAGGCGTGCAAGCAGCTTATCCAGCATGGGGATCATCACGCTGTCGCGTGCGGCTTGTAGCATGAGGCCGTGCGAAAGATTGTTAATGTCTTCCGACGTGCAGGCAAAGTGAATAAATTCGCTGACGGCGCGGATTTCCGGGTTGCTGTCGAAACGTTCTTTCAACCAGTATTCCAGTGCTTTCACATCATGATTGGTGCGCGCTTCTATCGCCTTCACCTGTGCTGCCTCGGCCTCGCCGAAGCCCGCCATCGCAGCATCGAGTTCTTGCAGCGTATGCGCGCTAAATGGGGCGATTTCCTTCAAAGCAGGCTCAGTGGCCAGCGCCTTCAGCCACTCTATCTCGACCAGCATGCGATGGCGGATCAATGCGTATTCGCTGAAACAGGCGCGCAAGGGATCCAGTTTGGTCTGGTAGCGGCCATCGAGTGGGGACAGTGCGTTAAGTGGGGTGAGCTCCATCAGAAACCTTTTATACGTAGTTTTAATTGAACAACAGGGTTAAATATTGCAGATAAATGCCAAAACGTAATTTTACTCCACAACACTGTTTGCCTGACATCTTTAAAAGTAGTCGAAATTACAGAGCCGGAAGTGAGGATTTTGGAAAAACTCAAGAAATATTTGAATTTTTGGCATGACCTTGAATGCGACTGGAGCAGCCCGCGTAACAACCACCATTCTTGCTCATTGCAGCTCCGGCTAAGTACAGGAAAAAAGCAGTTTGACCGATGCTTTTGCAGGCGTTGCAGTACAGATGGATATACGCATAGACCACGCCGGAGTTGTGCAAAATACAGCAGAATCTATCCTGACTTTACTTTTACCTGCCCATTGCTCAACCTGGAGCAAATTTTTTTGCCAGAGCGTAATTGCCAGTTTCTTTTGGCTACGTGTGCTACGTGTCGTTTCATGCGCAGGGTACGCGCTGTATAATTACTTTTTTGGAATTAACTGATTGCATATTATGCTGACCGCTTACCGTGAACATGTTGCCGAGCGCGCCGCGCTTGGTTTGCCGCCACTGCCATTGAGTGCAGAGCAAACGGCATTATTGGTGGATTTGCTGAAAAATCCGCCGGCGGGTGAAACGCAAGCCCTGGTTGATCTGCTGGAAAACCGCGTTCCTGCAGGCGTGGATCAGGCAGCTTATGTCAAGGCGGCTTTCCTGGCAGACATTGCAACAGGAACAGCGACTTCCAGCCTGATTGCCCCATCCAAGGCGGTCGAGTTGCTAGGCACCATGCTGGGTGGCTATAACGTGCATGCCTTGGTGGATTTGCTTGATGGCCCGATGGCGGCAGAAGCCGCGCAAGCGCTATCGCGTACCATACTGATGTTTGATGCCTTCCATGATGTGGCCGAGAAAATGCAGGCGGGCAACCTTCACGCCCAAAAACTCATTGAGTCCTGGGCCCAAGGTGAATGGTTTACCAACAAACCGGCCCTGGCTGAGGAAATCCGCGCGGTGGTGTTCAAGGTCGCAGGCGAAACCAATACGGATGATTTATCGCCCGCACAGGAGGCATGGTCACGCCCTGATATTCCCTTGCATGCACAAGCCATGCTGGTGAACAAAATGCCGGATGGGCTGGCAAAAATTGAAAGCCTGAAACAAGGGGGCTTGCCACTGGCCTATGTGGGTGATGTGGTGGGTACGGGATCCTCGCGTAAATCCGCCATCAACTCCGTGCAATGGCTGATGGGTGACGATATCCCCAACATCCCCAACAAGCGCACGGGCAGCATAGTCATCGGCGACAAGATTGCCCCGATTTTCTTTAATACTGCCGAAGACTCCGGTGCATTCCCTATCCAGTGCGATGTTTCAGCCATGCATACTGGTGATGTGATTGTGATCCGGCCATTCGAAGGCAAGGTGCTGAACGAAAAAGGCGAGACCATTGCAAGCTTCACCATGACGCCGCTTACATTGGCGGATGAAGTGCGTGCAGGCGGCCGCATTCCTTTGATCGTGGGGCGCGGCTTGACTGCCAATGCGCGACAAACACTGGGTTTGCCGCCTGCTGATTTATTCATCAAACCAGTTGCGCCCAAAAATACGGGCAAGGGCTATACGCTGGCGCAAAAAATGGTGGGCTGCGCCTGTGGCCTGCCTGAAGGCACGGGTGTGCGACCGGGTACATACTGCGAACCCAAGATTACTACCGTGGGCTCGCAGGATACTACGGGCGCCATGACGCGCGATGAGCTGAAAGAACTGGCCTGCCTGGGTTTCTCCTCTGATCTGGTGATGCAAAGCTTCTGCCATACAGCGGCTTACCCCAAGCCGGTGGATATCAAGCTGCAACATACTTTGCCTGAATTTATGTCCAGCCGCAGAGGCGTCAGTTTGCGCCCTGGTGATGGCGTAATTCATTCCTGGCTGAATCGCATGATTCTGCCCGATACCGTAGGTACGGGCGGCGATTCGCACACGCGCTTTCCGATTGGCATTTCATTTCCTGCGGGTTCCGGGCTGGTAGCTTTTGCCGCCGCCATGGGCGCCATGCCGCTTGATATGCCGGAATCGGTGCTGGTACGCTTCAAAGGTGAAATGCAGCCAGGCATTACGTTGCGCGACCTGGTGAATGCGATCCCCTATGCCGCAATCCAGAAGGGTGAGCTGACCGTAGGCAAGCAAGGCAAAAAGAACCTGTTCAATGGCCGCATTCTGGAAATTGAAGGCTTGCCTGACCTCAAGGTGGAACAGGCTTTCGAGTTTGCCGATGCCTCGGCCGAGCGTTCAGCCAATGGCTGCACCGTTAAGCTTAATAAAGAACCCGTGATTGAGTTCCTGCGCTCCAACATCGTACTCATGCAGAACATGATAGATAACGGTTACGAGGACGCACGTACCTTGCAACGCCGTATTGAAGCCATGCAAGCCTGGCTGGCAAAGCCGGAACTACTGGAGCCGGATGCTGACGCGGAATACGCCTATGTACTGGAAATCGACCTTAACGAAATTACCGAGCCATTGGTGGCTTGCCCGAATGACCCGGACGATATCAAGCCGCTGTCTGCTGTCGTCGGCGACAAGATAGACGAAGTATTTATCGGTAGTTGCATGACTAACATCGGTCACTATCGCGCAGCCGCCAGAGTGCTGGATGATGCCGGTATTCTCCCCACCAGGCTGTGGATTGCTCCGCCAACGCGCATGGATGCTGACCAACTTAAGGAGGAGGGCGCTTATTCGGTATTTGGCCGTGTCGGTGCACGCACCGAAGTGCCCGGCTGTTCGCTGTGCATGGGTAACCAGGCACGCGTGGCTGACCGCGCCACGGTATTTTCTACCAGTACGCGCAACTTTGATAACCGCATGGGCAAAGATGCTCGCGTATATCTGGGTTCGGCCGAGCTGGCGGCCGTATGCGCCAGATTGGGCCGCATGCCGACTCCGCAGGAGTATCTGGACACGGTGGGTGATAAGTTGACCAAGAACGCTGATAGTATTTATCGCTATCTGAATTTTGATCAAATGACCGCTTATGCGCCGAAGAAGGTAATTCCAATTGCGGAAGTAACGGCATAAGATTCAAGCGCAAACAGGGCCGCATCAGCGGCCCTTTCCGTTGCCCTCTTTGCGGCTTAGGGAATCTGGCTTTCCAAGGTGAATGCTGCGCCACTATCCTGCCCCAGGGTATGGGCCAGGTACGGCATCACTTCAGACAGCGTGCCAGGTAATGTCCATGGTGGATTCACAACGAACAGGCCGCTGCCATGCATACCAAAGCCATCCAGCGCAGGGGTTTGCACTTTAAGCGCGACATTCAGCCAGCTATTGAGGCCCATCTTTTTGAGCTTGTCCAGCATCTGCTGCGGCTCTGGCCGTTGCAGCATGGGATACCAGACGATATAGGTGCCGGTGGAAAAACGTTGCAGGCTGTCCTTAAGTGATTCCACTACGCGCTGATAATCGTGTTTTTCTTCATAAGGCGGATCAATCAGCACCACTGCCCGGCGCGGCGGTGGCGGCAGCAGGGCTTTGATGCCGGCAAAACCATCCTCAGTTGCTATCATCACATTCCTGCTCGACACCTGACGATCCCCAGCCAGAAAAGCCTGCCTGAGCAGTTTGCTGTCATTAGGGTGTAACTCGAACAGGCGCATGCGGTCATCCTTGCGCAGCAGTTCTTGCGCACATGCGGGTGATCCAGGATAGCGCCTGAGCTCGCCGCTGGGGTTGAGCCTTTTCACAAAGGCTACATAGTCTGCAAGCGCGGCAGGTAATTCGTGCTTATCCCACAGGCGGTTGATGCCGCTGTCAAATTCAGCATTTTGCGTGGCATAGCCTTTATCCAGCGCATACATCCCGGCGCCAGCGTGGGTATCGATATACCAGAATGGTTTATCTTTTTGTGCTGCATGCGTCAGGATTTGCAGGAGTACACAATGTTTGAGCACGTCGGCATGATTGCCGGCGTGAAAAGCGTGGCGATAACTGAGCATGGATGATTAATTTTCTCGTGGCTTATTCAATTACGCCGCAGGCGATACGCGCGCCGCCACCGCCCAGGGGTTTAGGGCTGTCGCTGTAATTATCCCCGCCTTCGTGAATCATGATGGAATGGCCCGTGAGTTGTTCTACCTTTAGCCTGGGGGCAAGTAGGGTGCGCGTCGCGCTGCCATCTCCGCCGACTTCCAGTGCTGGCAGATCGCCCTCATGTCCATGGCCTTCAGGGCCTTCGTGTTTGCTGCTCTGGTTGGGATCAAAGTGCCCGCCTGCAGCCAGGCCGGCTCTTTTTTTGCCGTCTTTTTCACCTATATCGCAACTGGGTTTCTCGTGTATATGAAAACCATGTGTGCCGCGAGGAAGTTCGCCTAAGTCCGGGTCTATCACCAGGCCCTTGGCGCTATCGGTAAGCTTGATAGTACCGATGATCTTGCCGATGCCGGAGTCGTTGATGGCGTTAACAACAACGATTTTTTCCGCGGCTATAGCGGGTAGGCTGGCGATTAAGAGACTGGCAAGCAATAAATTGCGGGTTCTCATGACGTGCTCCTTGGCGTAATTGGGTGCATTATAAAGGCTGGGTGCAGGGCGTATATAGCAAGCCCTGAAACGGTTGGTCAACCGTAGTGCACTCAAGTTCGTTGAATGTGCAGCCATGTGGCTAATCACAAAAGGAGAAAGTAATGCAAATTAATAAAATTGCTGCCGTAATGGCTGCGTCTACCATGTTTGTTTTTGCTCAAGTTCACGCCGAAGATGCGAGCCCGGCACCAACTGCAATACCTCACTCAGGCCAGTCGTCGCACATGTTGAAGATGGATAGCAACCACGACGGCAAGATCAGCCGGGACGAATTTCGCGCTGCTCATGAGAAGCGCAGCGAGGAACAGTTCAAGCGCATGGATACCAATGGCGATGGTTTTATAGACGAAGCTGAAATGCATGCAGCTGGCGAAAAAATGCGCGAACATCGCAAGGAATGGCATGAGAAGCACCAGAAGCCGGAGGCAGCTAAACCGGGCTAATGTGGGCCAGGCATCTGGGTAGCGCAAAGCAGGCGATAAGCCTGCTTTTTGTTTTGTTTAAATGCAGCGGGCTGCTAGCATTGCATACTCATGGGCAACAATCACCAGCATAATCATCAGCACAGCAGCAAGCATATTTTGCTGTGGCCGCTTTTACTCATCACAGGGTTTGCATTTTTCGAGGCCATCGGCGGCTGGTTTACCGGTTCGCTCGCACTGCTGGGCGATGCCGGGCACATGTTCTCCGATGCGGCGACGCTGGGCTTGGCTTGGCTCGGCGCATGGATTGCGCGTAAGCCGGCATCGCTGCAACACAGTTTTGGCCTGATACGCGCTGAAGTCATTGTGGCCCTGGTCAATGGCCTGCTTATGCTGCTGGTGCTGGCTGGCATTGTGTACGAGGCTATTCAGCGCCTGCAAGCACCACAGCCGGTACAAGGCGCTGAGGTCATGCTGATCGCCCTGGTTGGGTTGATAGTGAACATTATTGTCGCCAGGCAGTTGCACCACGGCCTGCATAATATCAACCACCGCGCCGCTTTCCTGCATGTTCTGGGTGATCTGCTGGGTTCTGTCGCTGCATTGGCCGCAGGTGCGGTCATTTATTTCACGGGCTGGATGCCGATAGACCCGATTCTGTCCTTGTTTATTTGTGCGCTGATTCTGTTCTCCACCATTAAGCTGCTGCGCGAAGTGCTGCACGTGCTGATGGAAGGCGTGCCGCCGCATCTGGACATAGCGGCTGTGTCGCAGGCAATGACGGCTGTGCCGCAGGTATATGAGGTGCACAGCGTGCATATCTGGGGCTTGTCGTCCGAGATGACCGCGCTCTCCGCCCATGTGGTGATGCATGATATGCAGGCGTGGCATGAGGTGCTGGAAGATTTGCGCCAGATGCTGCATGAACGTTTCGACATCAATCATGTTACTTTGCAGCCGGAATCCATGGAGGGGTTTACTAGCGGTGAAGCTGGATGCTGGCTTACCAAAAGCCGACATGGCCATCAGTATTAGCAAGTTTCGCGTAGTAATTTCAGATAGCGATTTCCAAGGTAACCTTATGCAAAGCTTTGATAGTGAATGCCGACTTTGTCCGCGGCTGGCGGGATTTCTGGATCAGGTTAAAACCCAACACCCAACTTACTATGCCAAACCAGTGCCGCCATTTGGCGATAGCGCACCACGGTTACTGATAGTCGGGCTGGCGCCAGGCATGCATGGGGCGAACCGCACGGGGCGTCCTTTCACCGGCGATTACGCAGGCGTGCTGCTGTATGAAACTTTGCATCGTTACGGCTACGCTAGCGCAGTAGCGTCGGTTGCTGCAGACGATGGCCTGCAGCTCACGGGCTGCCGAATCAGCAATGCGGTCAAATGCCTGCCGCCGGAGAACAAACCGACAGGGGAAGAGATCAATACCTGTAATCGTTATTTATCGGCGGAGTTAGCCGCCTTGCCGGCGCATACGGTTATCCTGGCCTTGGGCAACGTTGCGCATCTGGCGGTACTGAAGGCATTGAAGCTCAAGCTGGGCGCATATAAATTTGGTCATGCTGCGCGCCATGCCCTACCCAATGGCCAGGTGCTCTATGATAGTTATCATTGCAGTCGTTACAATACCAATACCAGACGCCTGACCGAGGCCATGTTTTATGACGTTTTCGAGAAAATAAGCGACGAGTTAAGGAGAGATTAAATGCCATACGTAAATGTCAAACTGGCAGGTTCGCTCACGCGCGAACAAAAAGTAAAAATTGCTGAGGAAATTACCGATACGCTGGAGCGCATCGCCCACAAGCCTAGATCCTATACCTATATCACTTTCGATGAAGTGCAAGAGGAAAACTGGGCGGTAGCCGGCGTACTGCTCGATAGTGACTAGGCTGCGCGCATGTTCGACCATAAACCTTTTCTGAAGGCCTTGCCCGGCCTGCCCGGCGTTTACCGCATGATCAACGCGCAGGACGAGGTGATTTATGTCGGCAAGGCGAAAGACCTCAAAAAGCGCGTTTCATCGTACTTTCTGAAAACCTTGCCGTCGCCGCGCACGCGCATGATGGTTGCCAATATAGCGAAAATCGAGACCACGGTGACGCGTTCCGAGGCCGAAGCTCTGCTGCTGGAGAACAACCTCATCAAGAGCTTCATGCCGCGCTACAACGTGCTGTTCCGCGATGACAAGTCCTATCCCTACATCGCCCTCACGGGGGATGAGTTTCCGCGCCTGGCTTTTCATCGCGGAGTGCAGCGTAAAGGTAATAGCTATTTCGGGCCTTTCCCTAATGCCGTTGCCGTGCGCGAGAGCATACAGTTGCTGCAAAAAGTGTTTCGCTTGCGCACCTGTGAAAACACGGTGTTTGCTAACCGCTCACGTCCTTGCCTGTTGTACCAGATCGAGCGCTGTACCGCGCCTTGTGTCGGCCATATTTCACAAGACGATTACCAGCACGACGTGGCGCATGCCTCCATGTTTCTGCAGGGCCGCGAACAGCAGGTAATGGACGAATTCAGCCAGAAAATGACAGCAGCCGCCGAGAGCCAGTCATACGAATTGGCGGCGGTGTATCGTGACCGCATACAAAGCTTGCGCCAGGTGCAGGCACGGCAGTTTGTCAGCGATTTCAATGTCAGTGATGCCGATGTGATTGCCTGCGCCGAACTGCAAGGGCAGCATTGCGTAAACCTGGTCATGATACGAGGCGGCCGCCATCTCGGCGATAAGAGTTTTTTCCCAAAAAATGCCGATGGCTACGAAATCGCCACTACGCTGGAAGCTTTCCTGGAGCAGCATTACGTTTCCCAAGCCATGCCGTCATTGATTATTGTCGGCCTGCCCATCGAAACTGCGGCATTGGAAGAACTGTTTACCGAACAGGCCGGCCGGCGCGTCCGCATCAATACCAACCCTACCGGTGACAAGCGGGTCTGGCTGAAAATGGCAGAGACCAATGCCGAGCTCGCGTTGCAGCAACGTTCCGCCCAGCAGGCTAACCAGCAAGGGCGTCTGCTGGCGTTGCGTGAGGCACTGGATTTAAGCGATAGCACCGAGCGCATTGAATGTTTCGATATCAGCCACACCATGGGCGAAGCGACTGTGGCTTCCTGTGTGGTGTTTGATAGGGGAGACATGCAGAACTCCGAATACCGCCGCTATAACATCACAGGTATCACGCCAGGCGATGATTATGCCGCCATGCGCGATGTGCTGACGCGGCGCTACAAAAAAGTGGCGGCGGGTGAGGGCAAAGTGCCGGATTTAATCTTCATCGATGGCGGCAAGGGCCAGTTGGGTATCGCTGTCGAGGTGATGCGGGAAGTCGGCTTACCTGATATTCTCTTGGTCGGTATCGCCAAGGGCGAGGAACGTAAGCCCGGGCTGGAACAGATGTTCTTCCCGGATCGTGAAACGCCTGTAAGTCTGAAGAAAGACAACCCCGGCCTGCATTTGCTGCAGCAGATCCGTGATGAAGCGCATCGTTTTGCCATTACCGGGCACCGCGCCCGGCGCGGTAAAGCGCGCATGCACTCGTCACTGGAAGATATCGGCGGTATTGGCGCCAAACGCCGTCAAAAGTTGCTTACGCAATTTGGCGGACTGGAGGGGGTTAAAAATGCCAGTATCGATCAGCTTGCGCAGGTAGAAGGTATAAGCCAGATGCTGGCCGAAAAAATTTATCAGGAGCTTCACTGATAAACTCAGTGAACTTCACCAGGGGGCTGCAAAATACTTCGCTCATGCGCAGGTTTTGCAGTGACTTTTATGTAGCTACTTATCCCAATTTGCAGGAGCCAAGTTAATGCAGTGGAATGTGCCCAACAGTCTCACCATGCTGCGTATTTTTCTAATTCCGGTATTCGTCGGAATTTTTTATGTGCCCGTAGAGGTGATCCCTACGCATTGGATGAATATATCAGCCACGCTGGTGTTTGCCCTGGCCGCCGTGACTGATTGGCTGGATGGCTATTTTGCACGTGCGCTCAACCAGACATCGGCCTTTGGTGCATTTCTGGACCCTGTGGCCGATAAACTCATGGTGGCTGCCGCGCTTATTGTATTAGTCGAGTTTGAACGCGTAGGCGCACTGATTGCACTGATTATCATAGGCCGCGAAATTGCCATCAGCGCTTTGCGTGAATGGATGGCTGGCATGGGTGAAGGAAGCAGCGTTGCCGTGGCATTCCTGGGCAAAATCAAAACCGCCGCTCAGATGACTGCCATCCTTTTTCTGCTGTATTACGACAACATTGGGCAGGTGAATGTGAAATTAATAGGTGAGGTGTTAATTAGCATCGCTGCATTTTTAACATTATTGTCAATGGCTTACTACCTTAAGGCCGCCTGGCCGCGTATGAAGGCTAAATAATATGCTGCTGTCAGCCTTGACACCCGGCCGAAAATCGCTAAAATGCTGCCTTCTTTACGCGGGAATAGCTCAGTTGGTAGAGCGCAACCTTGCCAAGGTTGAGGTCGCGAGTTCGAGACTCGTTTCCCGCTCCAAATCTAAAAAAGGGAAAGCAGAAGAAGTTGCTTTCCCTTTTTTGCTAAGGCCCTTTTAGTCCATTTTTAAATGGGTATGGCGCGATAGCAAAGCGGTTATGCCGCGGCCTGCAAAGCCGTTTAGGCCGGTTCGACTCCGGCTCGCGCCTCCACTATTTCTCAATGAAATGCTGCTTGAATTATCAATAGCAATTTATTTAAGCTAAACCATGGCTAGATCACAACGATGAACTGGTTATATCTATTTATTGCGATCATCTCTGAAGTGATTGCAACGTCAGCCTTAGAGGCATCTGCAGAATTTACGCGTGTAGTCCCGTCGCTGATTGTTGTTGTCGGCTACGGCATAGCCTTCTACTTCCTCACGCTAACCCTGCGTACCATTCCTGTGGGGATTGCCTACGCCATCTGGTCTGGCGTTGGTATAGTCCTGATTTCCTTGGCAGGTTTTTTCCTGTACAAGCAAACGCTCGACCTGCCTTCGATAATAGGCATAGCGCTTATAATTGCTGGCGTTTTGGTCATCAATCTATTCTCTGATATTTCACCGCATTAATTAAGAAGCCTCTGAATAAGCCCGTCATTCCTGTGTCGCCAAGATTGCAGCAAAGCGGCGGATACTCGGTGGGTATGTTATTGGCGGGTATCGCCGGCGTGACGAATATGGACTTAATCAGAGCTTGCTTAAGTCCGAATACTCCTTTCAGCAGACACTCGCTTGAATTGCAGGTCTGGTAGCTGGAGATTGCTATAGCGTATTCCGAATATTGCTTTTGTATTCCTGTCAAAATCTGAATATGTAAATTGAATATGCCTGAGTTAGCCGAAGTATGGGCATGCTCACATTGGAATTCAAAAGCAAGACTCGGAGTGTAGGGTTTGATGACGGCTGCTACATTAGTGTCGTGATCAAACCAAAGCAATTGAGATGAAAATGTCAGCTAAAAATTTGGAACTCGCGCTGGAAACAGAGCAGGACTCACGCTGGGCATTTGTTGTGGCCCGTGACGCTACGGCAGATGGCCAGTTTTATTATTCTGTCAAAACCACCGGCGTGTATTGCAAGCCGTCCTGCACGGCCCGTCCAGCGCAACCAGAAAACGTGCAGTTCCATACCACGCGCGAGGAAGCCGAACAGGCTGGTTTCCGCCCATGCAAGCGTTGCAAGCCGGATCAACCGCCACTGGTTGAACAGCATGCTGCCAAGATAGCCGCAGTCTGCAGATTGATTGAAGATACCGAAAATGACCTGAAGCTGGATGATCTGGCGACACATGCCGGCTTAAGCATTTATTATTTTCACCGCATGTTTAAGGCTGTCACAGGAATAACGCCCAAGGCTTATATTGCGGCAGGTCGGGCAAAGCGGTTACGCAGCGGGTTGCAGTGCGCTGCCACGGTTACCGAAGCGATTTTTGATGCAGGCTACAACTCCAACAGCAGGTTCTATGAAAAATCGGATCAGGTACTGGGCATGACGCCTTCCAATTACCGTGCCGGCGGCGCCAACACCGAAATACGTTTTGCCATAGGCGAATGCTCGCTGGGTGCGATACTTGTAGCCAGCAGCGAAAAAGGTGTCTGTGCCATTCTGCTGGGCGATGACCCGGATGCATTGGCTCGTGATTTACAGGACAGGTTCCCCAAGTCCAATTTGATTGGCGGTGACAGCGAATTCGAACAGCTGGTGGCGCAGGTGGTAGGTTTTATTGAAGCGCCAGCGATAGGGCTCGACCTGCCTTTGGACATCAGAGGCACCGTTTTCCAGCAGCGAGTCTGGCAAGCCCTCAGGGCAATACCCGCAGGCTCAACGGTGAGCTATACCGATATTGCTCACCGCATCGGCTCGCCCAAGGCAGTTCGGGCTGTTGCTGGAGCCTGCGCCGCAAATGCCCTGGCCGTGGCTATCCCTTGCCACCGTGTAGTCAAGAGTGATGGTGCATTGTCCGGTTATCGTTGGGGCGTTGAGCGTAAACGGGCACTGCTTGAGCGGGAGGCGAAGAATGCGCGTGTTAGCTAAATCACTCACGGCCATACCCGGCACCACGGATGTGGCTGGCCGCATCCAGGCGCTGGATTGGGATTGCATCCTGGCAGTTGTTCCTTTAAGGCAAGGTGATGCTGTTACCTTTGCCGTGTGTCACCGATCTGTGCAGGGTACGCGAGGAGGCGTATATCGGGTACACCTCAGGTATGGCGTCAGCCGTATCCGCAACGAGCATCGGCATGCTCTCGGTTTGATTTTTCATGATGCTTTATGAGTACGATGGACTTATTCAGCACAGCGTTCAATGAACCGTGGCAAGAGCGGCTAGGAGCCGGCGCCGTGGTATTGCACGGATTCGCCATAGCCGACGCAGCATCGCTCCTGGCTGCGGTTGAGGCGGTCACGACAAAATCGCCGTTTCGCCACATGGTCACCTCGGGTGGCTTCGAGATGTCCGTCGCCATGACCAATTGCGGCCAGTTGGGGTGGGCTTCCGATCGCAAAGGCTACCGCTACGATCCATGGGATCCGCTCAGCGGCCAGCGCTGGCCCGACATGCCCGATACATTCCTCAAGCTCGCGTCCAGTGCTGCCGCCGCAGCCGGGTTTGACACATTCGTGCCCGATGCCTGCCTCATTAACCGCTACGAGCCAGGAGCAAGATTGACATTGCATCAAGACAAAAATGAGCGTGACTACGGTCAACCTATTGTTTCCGTTTCGCTAGGTGTTCCAGCCATATTTCTGTTCGGCGGGTTGAAGCGCGCGGACAGAACGCGCCACGTGCTGCTCACCCATGGCGATGTGGTGGTTTGGGGCGGTCCGGACCGGTTGCGTTATCACGGCATATTGGCACTCAAGGAAAACCACCACCCGCTGCTGGGAAGCAGCCGCATCAATCTCACTTTTCGTAAAGCAGCTTAATTACGCCTGTGTCTCAGAAAATTCCGGCCTGGCCGGTGATCGTCAAAGATTCAGGCCAGACTGAACGGGCCTGCGTGCAAGATCGGATGGCATAGGATGCCGCGCAGATCAGCGCTTACCATGTATCGCAGTTTTCTGCTTTGTCGATAGCGGAAGCCGGTGTGTGCGGTCAGTGCTCTTGACTAGGAACTCAGCTGGAACTTGTACGGAGGTTCGTCTGCTTACGGCTAGGCTGGCCAATGAGACAAACGGTCTTGAATGGCCAAGGTGCCATAATCAAGCATGAATATCGCCATGAACAGAACGTCGCTCCTTTACGCGATGCTCTCCTTCACGCGCATTGCGTTGGTTCTTTCGTCGATATTCAGTGTTGTGTCGCCTATCCATTCTTCTTTGATCTGGATAGATGCTATTCTGCCCAAGTATTTTTGTGATTAATGCAATAAAACTTAGGTAGATAAGCAATCCGGCTGCCAAATATAAAATTTTCATGGCTCATCCCCCAATACCCAAGTCTTTAATGGACGCTAAATTGATTTATGGTGGCTATTCATCAATCTTGTTCATTATTGGATATTATTTAATAAGCAAGCACTATGCCATAGTGTCACATAGGCCGTATATAGGCCGTATAAATGGGGAGTTGGGGATTGCGAGCTGGTTTTCTATCGTTACTTTGTAAAAAATCCTGACATGAAATCGTGGTGGTCTGCGTACTTACCAGTTGATATTTAGCCTATGCTGCTTTCAGTTTAGCGGTCATAACGCGGGCTTTGATCCGGCAACCCGCGGAGCGTATGTATTTCCGCGGGCCCGGCGCAAGGCGAGTAGTCAGTTTTTAGTGAGGTTGCTTAACTAAACGTAGATACGGCTTAAGTGTTTTCCAGCCTTGCGCAAACATGCCTTTTGCCTCTTCATCGGATACCGACGGTGCGATAATGACGTCGTCACCATTTTTCCAATTAACAGGCGTGGCGACCTTATATTTGGCAGTTAACTGCATCGAATCCAGTACACGCAGGATCTCATCAAAGTTACGACCTGTGGCCATCGGGTAGGTCAGCATCAGCTTGATTTTTTTGTCCGGGCCAACGATAAAAACAGAACGCACGGTTGCGTTAGTGGCCGCTGTTCGCCCCTCTGATGTGCCGGTTTCATCCGCGGGTAACATGTTGTAAAGCTTTGCTACCGCCAGGTCACTATCGCCTATCATCGGATAGTTAACAGCATAACCTTGAGTTTCTTCAATATCTTTTGCCCATTTGGTGTGGTTATCCACTGGGTCTACGCTTAAACCGATGATTTTGCAGTTGCGTTTCTTGAACTCGGGTTCCAGTTTTGCCATATAGCCCAATTCCGTGGTGCATACCGGCGTAAAGTCTTTGGGATGAGAAAACAGTATCGCCCAGCCATTGCCAATCCATTCATGAAAATTAAGGACACCCTGAGTGGTAGCGGCCGTGAAATTGGGGGCTTCATCATTGATGCGTAATGACATGGTCAATCTCCTTTATATTTAAGTTGTTGTTCATAAAAGTATATACGAGAATTTTATTGGTAAGGTCTGAATTAAAGAGCGTACTTCAGCAGCCGATTTAATGTCGACACCTCTGTGGTTGCATTGCTTACGATATTGATTAAGACTTTCACAGTCTTGGTACGTTCCGCTACGGAAAAACTTCACGCTAACACATCTGTGTCTTTGGTGAGATTTTAAAACGGCGTTTGATCCTAGCAACATTCACAGCCGCTTTAATGGCTAAAAAGCCATAGCTATCGAGGCAGGCCAGTAATATTGGCACAATGATTAAAAAAATGATTCTAAAGATCGGAGTGTGTAATGAGTCCGCCCAGTTTTTTGCTTGAAGCCGCAATTTATCTCTCTGCCGCTGTGATTGCAGTACCTTTGGTCAAGAGATTAGGCCTCGGCTCTGTGCTGGGCTATCTGCTGGCAGGCATTTTGATCGGTCCGTATGCCTTCAAGCTGATCTCCGATCCTGAACAGGTGCTGCACTTCGCAGAGTTCGGCGTGGTACTGCTGCTTTTCTTGGTGGGTTTGGAGCTTGAGCCAGAACAGGTATGGCGGTTACGCAAACCGCTGCTCGGTTTGGGCGGGCTGCAAGTAACCGCTACCATTGCCCTGGTTGCGGGAATTTCGCTACTGGTGGGCCTGACGTGGACAGTCGCAATTGTGTCGGGCATAGGCATCGCGATGTCTTCGACCGCTATCGGACTTGCCTCGCTTGAAGAAAGAAAGCAGTTACGAACAGCAGGGGGGCAAGCCTCTTTTGCCGTGCTTTTATTTCAGGACCTGTCTGTCATCCCTTTATTCATGCTGCTGGCGTTGATGGCCCCGAGTGGCGCTGCCAAAGTTGATATGTGGGCCATAGCTAAAGCGCTGGCAGTGATTGCCGGCATTGTCATTGCCAGCCGGACTATCCTTCGCCCCGTCATGCGGGTGGTGGCGCAGACTGGCATGCGCGAGATTTTCGTCGCATTTTCTCTCTTGCTGGTGATAGGCGTTTCGATTGCGGTGCAGTCTGTCGGCCTATCCATGGCATTAGGCACTTTTCTCGCTGGCGTGCTGCTGGCGGACTCAGAATACCGCTACGAGCTCAGGCTCGACATTGAGCCAGTAAAAGGGTTGCTGCTAGGGCTCTTTTTCATAGCAGTCGGCATGTCGGTAGATATATCGCTAATCGTCAATGCACCGGCAACGATACTAGGGCTTGCCTTGCTGGTGGTGCTGGTAAAGATTTCTCTACTCTATGGGCTGGGGCGTTCGTTTCGTCTCGCCTCGCGCGACGCGCTGCTGTTTGCGATAGGCCTGTCGCAAATCGGTGAGTTTGCCTTTGTGATCTTCGGTGTCGCCTTGTCGCAAGGCACGCTGGATCGTGCGGTCTACAATGCCTTGAATGCCATCGTAGCCGTTTCCATGCTGACAACCCCGCTGTTATTCGTGCTTTACGATCGCTTTGTCATGCGGAGGGTAGATAAGCGTGAGGATGAAACGATAGAAGAAGAGAATTCCGTAATAGTCACTGGCTTTGGGCGCTTCGGGCAGATTATTGTGCGTGTGCTGCATGCGCGTGGCATCACAACCACCTTGATTGATAAAGACCCGAATCAGGTTGAACTCATGCGCAGTTTCGGTTGGCGCTGCTATTACGGCGACGCTTCACGGCTCGATCTGCTGGAACAGGCGGGCATTGCGAAGGCACGCCTGTTTGTCATAGCCATCGACGATCCACCAACCGCACTCGCTACCGCGCGTCTCGTCGGTGAACGCTGGCCGCATGTGCCGATTGTCGCCCGGGCGCGCAGCCGGACGGATGCATTCGATTTCCGCGAATTGGGGTTAAACCCGATTCGTGAGACTTTTTACTCCTCCCTGCAAGCCGCCGGCCAGGCGCTACAAGCTTTAGGCGAGTCGGCCAGCTCGGCGGCCAGCATCATCAAACGCTTTGAACGCCACGATAAGGAACAACTGGAAAGGTCGCGTAAAGTCAGGCACGACCAGAAAGCATTACTAAGTATAGCGGAACAGGGTAGACGCGACCTTGAAGCCTTGTTGGCAGCGGAGCAGGGTGAAATTAAAAATAATTAGGCTAAAAAAGCTTCCTATGGGGAAGGCTGGAAGCGTTTCGGTTTAGTTCCAATGTTCAGATTCCACTCAGGGTTTTGATATGTGCCGCTACGCTGCGGCCCAACGCGTGCAGTTCGTAACCACCCTCCAGCGTAGACACGATACGGCCATGGGCATGCTGACCGGCGACCTCCTTGATTAGCTGCGTGACCCAGATGTAGTCTGATTCGGTCAGGTTGAATTGCGCCATATCGTCCTGCCAGTGCGCATCGAACCCGGCCGAGATGAACAGCATTTCGGGCCGGAAACGTTCCAATGCAGGCAGCCAGTATTGGGTCACCGCTTGGCGAAACCCCTCACCATCCGTTCCTGCCGGAAGCGGCACGTTGATGATATGGTCGCTGCCGCTGTCTGCACCGTGATATGGATAGAACGGATGCTGGAAGGTGGAGCAGAGCATGACGCGTGGATCGGCGCAAAAAATTTCTTCCGTGCCATTGCCGTGATGCACGTCGAAATCAACAATTGCAATACGGTTCAGGCCATAGTGTTCCAATGCGTGGGCAACACCTACTGCGACGTTGTTGAAAATGCAGAAACCCATGGCACGCGCTGATTCGGCATGATGGCCGGGAGGACGGACGGCGCAGAAAGCGTTTGCCACTTTTTTTTCCAGCACCAGCGCTGTTGCCAATACCGCTGCACCGGCGGCACGAAGAGCCGCACTCAGTGTAGAGGGATTCATAGCCGTATCCGCGTCCAGGTAATTTAACCCTTCCTTGGGAGAAGCGGCATGGATGGCTTCAACGTAATGCGGCTGGTGCACGCGCGCAAGTTGCTCGAACGTCGCCAGCGGAGCTTCATAGGCCTGTAGAAAATGCAGCAAGCCGGAAGCGATCAATTGATCCTCAATGGCCATTAACCGCGCCGGACATTCTGGATGCTGTGGACCCATGTCGTGTTTGAGGCAGTCGGGATGGGTAATATAAGCGGTATACAAATATCCCTCCTTCTGCTGGCTGGGTTAACATGTTGCCAAGATATTCTACCCCTAGACATATTAGCGAGTGCAAACCCATGGGACAACATTACCTGAGCAGACTTTTCTCACCTAAATCGGTCGCCGTGATCGGTGCCAGCGACCGGCTAGACTCTGTGGGCGGGGTGGTATTTAGCAACATGCTGGAAAGTGGTTTCAAGGGCGAGCTGTTTCCTGTCAATCCAGCCCATGAACAGGTACAGGGCAAACGTGCGTATGCCTCGATCGAGCAGATTGGAGGGCCGGTCGAACTGGCGGTGATCTGCACCAGGGCCGAGACTGTTCCGGGTATTATCGAGGAGTGCGGCAAGCATGGCGTGCATGCCGCGGTGGTGCTTTCTGCCGGCTTCAGCGAGGGGGGGCGCCTGGGCGCGGAAATTGAGCGCAGCATGCTGGTAAAAGCCAGAGCTTATGGCGTGCGTATCATTGGCCCCAACTGTCTTGGCATCATACACACCAGCATCGGCCTTAATGCCACTTTCTTCAGGGGGCAGGTCAAGCCGGGAAACCTTGCGCTGGTATCTCAGTCGGGGGCGCTCTGTGCAGCTATTCTTGATTATGCTCCGGCACATGACATCGGGTTTTCCAGCGTCGTATCCATGGGCGCTTCGGCAGATGTGGATTTTGGCGAAGTGCTCGATTACCTGGCGGCTGACCCGAAAACCGAGAACATCCTGATCTATGTCGAAGGCATCCGCAAGGCGCGTAACTTCATGAGCGCCTTACGCGTGGCTGCGCGCAGCAAGCCGGTATTCGTGGTCAAGGTGGGCCGTCATGCTGCCGGCTCCAAGGCGGTGATGTCGCACACCGGCGCCTTGGTCGGTTCGGATGATGTATTCGATGCTGCCTTGCGCCGTGCCGGGGTGGTGCGAGTAATGTCCATAGGCGGGCTGTTCTCTGCCGCCAAATCACTGGCTGCCAAGCATCATTTCAGCGGCAACCGCCTGGCGATCATCACCAATGGTGGTGGTCCCGGCGTCATGGCAATTGACCGCGCTGTCGATCTGGACGTAACAGTGGCTGAGCTGTCTGAGGATACTGTAGCGAAGCTGAACCAGGTCTTACCCGCTACTTGGTCGCATAATAATCCGGTGGACATCATCGGTGATGCCAAGGGGGAACGCTACCGCGACGCAGTCAGGATTTGCATGGAAGATGAGGGTGTAGACGGTGTACTGGTAATACTGACACCGCAGGCCATGACGCAGCCGCTGGAAGCGGCGCAATCGCTGATAGAAATCGCGGATAAATTCAACAAGCCGTTGCTGACATGCTGGATGGGAGATGTTCAGATTGCTTCCGCACGCGCCGCTTTCGTGCATGCCCGGATTCCGACCTTTCGCACGCCAGAAGCGGCGGTCGAAGCCTTTTCCTACATTACCGCCTTCTACCGCAACCAGCGCCTGTTGGCGCAAACTCCCAGCCCGCTGTCGCACCGTGACGAACCAGACATTGAGGGCGCACGCATGCTGATCGAGACCGTGCTGGCCGAGCGACGCAAATTGCTATCGGAGATGGAATCGAAGTCGCTGCTGGCCGCGTTCCATATACCGGTTGCCAGCACCGTGGTCGCCCGCTCGCCCAGCGAAGCGCTGATGCTGGCGCAGCAGTTCGGCTTTCCGGTGGCGATGAAAATCAACTCGCTCGACATCACGCACAAGTCTGATGCAGGTGGCGTCAAGCTCAACCTGATGAATGCTGCGGCGGTGCGCGCCGCTTACAATGAAATCATTGCCGAGGTGAAAAAGAACCGCCCCGAGGCGCGGCTGGATGGCATCGCCATCCAGCCCATGGTGGTCAAACCCAATGGTCGCGAGCTCATGCTGGGCGTGACTACCGACCCGGTGTTCGGCCCGGTGATTACCTTCGGTGCGGGTGGCATTGCGGTGGAAGTGATAGGCGACCGTGCTGTCGCGTTGCCGCCGCTGAACAGATTCCTGGTGCATGAGCTGATTAATGGTACGCGCATATCCAAACTGCTAGGCCAGTTCCGTCACATGCCGCCGGTGCAGATGGAAGCGCTGGAAAGCCTGCTGCTGCGCGTTTCCGAAATGGTGTGTGAACTGCCCTGGCTTAAGGAAATGGACATCAATCCGCTGATTGTAGATGAACACGGCGCACTGGCGGCAGACGCGCGCGTGGTTGTGGACTTTGCGCCGGCGTCCAGCGACCGCTATGCCCATATGGCAATCTATCCCTATCCCACCCACTTGATTGCTGACTGGCAATTACCAGACGGCACTTCAATCACCATCAGACCGATCCGTCCTGAAGACGCGAAGATTGAGCAGGATTTTGTGCGCGACCTGTCCGAGGAAGCCAAGTATTTTCGCTTTATGAACGCAATAAGCGAACTGTCACAGGCGATGCTGGTACGCTTTACTCAGATCGATTACGACCGTGAAATGGCACTAATCGCCGTGATACAGCAGGACGGCAGGGATGTTGAGATCGGGGTGTGCCGCTACGCGATCAATCCTGATGGTGAGTCATGCGAATTTGCATTGGTAGTCAGCGACAAGTGGCAGCATAAGGCGGTAGGCCATAAATTGATGGTCAGCCTGTTGGATGCGGCGCGCGAAAAGGGCCTGAAAACTATGGAGGGAGAGGTGCTGGCAAGCAATCTCGATATGCTAAAGCTGGTTGCGACTCTTGGTTTCACCATTGCTGCCAGCGAAGAAGATCCGGCCATCAAAAAGGTGGTGAAGGCATTGCGTTAAGGTATGTTAAGAGTAGTGCAGAAAAAGCGAAGAAAAATACCAGGTAAATTAACAGGTAAATCCTCTGCAGCGTGATAGTCTTGGCCTTGAATTACCCAGATCATCGAGATTAAGCCCGCTTCAACTTCCTGATACCCTATTTTGATTTCCTGAGATATCCATGATGCAGTTCCAATTTCATGCGCGCAACTTTCATCCCTGCGCACAGAAGGTGATGCCGTGAGTGAGCAGTCAGTTATAAGCTGGACCGAGGCGAGCGAAACCCGTTCCGCCCATTGGCGCTCGGAGAGCGGGATGCCGCCGCCCAAGCGTGTAGTCGCTGCCGATGACAGTATCACGGCAGACGCCGCATATCGCCTGGCCTGCGAGGGTACTGCAATATTGTGGCGTGGCGATTTCCAGAATGCGCGTCAATTGCTGCAGGCATTGTCACGGCGCACGGACAAAAAACCGCGCAAGCCCCGTCCACCGCCAGCATCGCCAATCGAGGCCTTCCATCTCCACCGGCAGGCACAATCCCAGCGCGGGCGCACGCTGGCGATGCTGCTGCTGCCGCTCGATGGCGACTACGGCATATCTCTGCGGCGGGCGCCCGACGTGCGGCAAGCTTGTGTGGAGGCGTACGGCCCGCCGGGCGCGGCTTCTGTAGTCTCGCTGCGGGAGCTGCTGGGCCTGATCGGCGCACACGAGTGGCGCAAGAAAGGCGTTGCTATCCCCGCGCTGGATGACCGTATTCACCCGCATTACGGCGTGTTCTCGCCGGTGCGCGGCGAATATGTGAGCCTGGTGGCCGATGCTCCCTTGCCCGCGCTGGAGCTGGCCTTTGATATCGGCACGGGAACGGGTGTACTGGCTGCGGTGCTGGCCCGCCGAGGCATCAAGCGCATAGTCGCGACCGACCAGGACCCGCGGGCGCTGGCGTGCGCCCGCGAGAACCTCACGCGGCTCGGATTTACAAAGCAAGTGGACGTTGTGCAAGCCGATTTATTTCCAGAAGGGCAGGCTCCGCTCATCGTCTGTAACCCGCCATGGGTACCGGCCCGGCCCAGCTCGCCCATTGAGCACGCGGTTTACGACTTCGAGAGCCGCATGCTGCGCGGCTTCCTCAGCGGATTGGCTGCACATCTGGCACCTGGTGGCGAAGGCTGGCTGCTGCTCTCTGATCTTGCCGAGCATCTTGGGCTGCGGCCGCGGGATGAGCTGCTGGCTTTGTTCGACGCAGCAGGATTGAAAGTGCTAGGCAAGATGGATATCCGGCCAAACCACCCCAAAGCCTCGGATGACGCCGATCCGCTGCATGCCGCGCGCGCAGCGGAACTAACCTCGCTGTGGCGCCTGGCGGTTCGCGGCCGCACATAAGCAGCAGCGTATGCGCTTAAAATACGCTTACTTGCACTTCATGATTAGGCGTCTTTCATGACCGAGCTCATGCCTGCTGTTTTCTTCGGACACGGCAATCCGATGAATGCATTGATGCAGAACACCTACACCGATGGCTGGGCCGCCATCGGCAAGGCCATGCCGCGGCCTCAAGCCATTCTTGCCATCTCTGCCCACTGGTATGTAGCGGGCACGTTCGTCACGGCACAACAGGTGCCGCGTACCATCCATGACTTCGGCGGCTTCCCGCCGGAGCTTTACCAGTTTGAGTACCCCGCACCCGGCAGCCCCGCGCTGGCCGGGCGCGTCAAGGATCTGCTGGCACCGGCTCGCGTTGGCCTGGACCAAAGCTGGGGGCTTGATCACGGCACCTGGTCGGTGCTGTGTCACGTATTCCCCAAGGCGGACATTCCCGTCGTGCAACTCAGCCTGGATAAGACTCTGCCGCCGCAATCGCATTACAACTTGGCAAAACTGCTGGCGCCATTGCGGGAAGAGGGCGTTTTGATCATGGGCAGCGGCAATATTGTGCACAACCTGCGCACCTATGCCTGGGGGAAGCAGGACGTTGAGGCTTTCGATTGGGCGGTGCGCTTTGAGAAGCTAACGCGGCAGTTCCTGCTCCAAGGCGATGATGCGCCGCTTATCAACTATGACCAGCTGGGTCCCGATGCGCTGCTGTCAGTTCCCACGCCCGAGCACTATCTGCCGCTGCTTTATGTGCTGGCTCTGCGTAGGCCGGATGAGCAGCTCAATGTCCCGGTTGAAGGCAGTGAGGGCGGCTCTATCTCCATGTTGTCAGTCCGGATTGGTTAGCCAGACAGGGGATTCGCGGCGTCAAGGAAACTACCAAGCGGACAGATGCCGTAAGGGAAATGGCAAAGAAGTTTGGCATTTACGCGAAAGATTTCTTTTGAATGCTTGGGAATTATGATGTGGTTGCGATATTCGAGGCGCCTGACGATGCATCCATGGCAGCATTTGGATTAAGCATCGGTGCGGCGGGCAACGTTCGGACGCAGACATTGCGCGCTTTTCCCCAGGCCGACATGCAGGCGATCCTCGCCAAGCTGTGATCAGTGGTGTAAAGTTTTTCGCCTGTCAGAGAGTCAGGCGTGAGGCACCGAAACCGTACTCGTAGCCAGCTTGTGGCTTTTCCGTGGCATGTATGAGTTTAAGCTCAGTATTCACACGCTAAGGGTTTTTATCGTTGCATAGGCGACCAGGCTACGAGGGCCTACACCAAGATCATGGAAGGTAAACCGCCTGATGCTATTCGAAAGCAACGCGCACTGGCGTGCAAAGCGGCGTGCGCCTTGCCTTGAACGCTGGACGTCATGGGGGATTGAGGATGACACAAACAGATAATCCTGGCGTTATCGTGCTGCCGCCGTTGCTCTACGGCGCTGCATTTGCCGTTGTGCTCGGGCTGCGCTGGCTATGGCCCATACCCATTCTGTTACACCCGGCAACGCTGTGGGCGGGGCTGGTTGTGCTGTGCCTGGGCCTCGGGCTGGGGCTGTGGGGTGCATACGCCATGCATAAGGCTGGCACCAATGTCCTGCCCTCGCTTCCCACAACAGCTATCGTAACATCGGGTCCGTTCCATTTATCCCGCAACCCGCTCTACATAGGGCTGGCGCTGGACTTCATCGGCCTGAGTCTCATCGTAAACAGCCTGTGGGGAATATTAGCGCTTGTGGCTGTGCTCGTCGTGATGCACTACGGCGTCATCCTGCGTGAGGAGCGTTACCTTGAAGCCAAATTTGGGGGGCATTATCGGCAGTATTGCTCGGCGGTCCGTCGGTATCTCTGAGTAAAGTTCTGGCACCCAACGGTTGGTTCAGGGCATGAGGTGCCAAGAGAGGCGTAGGTCAATCATGAGTGGTGGGCTGGAGTTATACGGTTCCTGCGGGAGTCGCATAGCGCTGGTGGATGGCGTAGCGATAATTCATTTTTTGCATGCCTATATATACAAATCGAAGGGAAAACCAGGCAGAGATCCCGCTATGGGCTGGAGTCAGGAGGTGGAGCTGGTCCTGTGGCAGGTGACCGCATCAGGGCCGTTGTCCATGTTTCCCAATACAATATCCGAAGGTTTTCTGGAGGTTGGTGGCATCAGGCTGGAGGTCATCCCTCTCCCATTTAAACGCAAAGCGGGCGCAAGACTGTGCCTGCAATTTGTAGACAGTATCCAGACTGAAATTATCGGCAAAAGGCCGGTAATAGAGTTGCTGGGTGCACCCATTTACCTGGAGGGTTTTTCATGACACCTGACACGACGCTCAACCCGCACAAGTTGCCATGCCGCCTGCGCTTCCCCGACCGACGACGCATTGCCTGATGATATTCAAAGCCCTCGCCGACCTGCTTGTTCTGATCCATCTTCTGTTTATCGCATTTGCGGTCTTGGGAGGTGTGCTCGCGTTGCGCTGGCGTTGGATGCCTTGGGTTCACCTCCCCGCTGCGGCGTGGGGAGCCGCGATCGAGTTCATGGGCTGGTTCTGCCCGCTTACTCCGCTTGAAAACTCGCTCCGGCGCGCAAGCGGCGAGATGGGCTATGCACAGGGCTTTATTGAACGCTACCTGATACCTATCATATATCCGGGCGATCTCACGCGCGAACTGCAGATTGTTCTCGGATGCGTAGTGGTGGGAGTCAACCTGGCGCTCTATTGCTTGGTCTGGCGTCAGGCTCGTCACCCGAAGGCAGGCCCATAGTGCCATCAGCACCATTCCCGTTTTTTGGCTTTAAGCAGCATGACAAACATGGCGCATTAATATGGAGCGGAGCAGTGTCAGGCGCTGGCAACCAGAAAAAGGACGACGATACTTTCGATTGCACCATGCGCTATGAGAAACTAACGCGGCAGTTCTTGCTCAAAAGCGATGATGATGCGCCCCTTATTAACGATGATCAGTTGGGTCCCGATGCACTTATTAGTCCAGAATAGTTACAAGCATGCAGGCGTCAAATGATTGCTAATGAATCAGAAAAAAGCCCGGGTTTATCAGAAGAACATGAACGCGACCTGACCATGCATGTTTTTACGATTTCCGCAGGTATGGTTGGGGTCTGCCTCACCGGTATAGGCCTGCTTCGCGTTGTCTTTGTTCAGACCAAGATTTCGACATTCGGCGATGACTTGCTGGCTGCCGATGCTGTCATGTTCATGACTTGCTGCTTTCTTTCATTCTGGTCTTTCAAAACCAGGTTTATCTCGCGCAGGCATACAATGCGCTGGATTATTGATGTGCTGTTCATGATAGCACTGGCCCTCATGGTCGTGGTCTGCGGCTTGATAGTGTATGCCTTCGGTTAAGGGCATACGTACGATTGCCTGTCTCGAGGCATTCAAGGGCACGCTTGTCCTGGTTGCGGGTTTCGGCCTGCTGGAACTTGTGCCGCAAAGCATAGAGCCAATAGCAGAGAAACTGCTGCATCATCTGCATTTAAGTATAACCAGCCATTACCCGCGCATCTTTCTTGATCTTGCACGCCACATCTCCAATGCCCAGCTCTGGTTTCTGGCCGGGTTGGCTTTCAGTTACTCCGCCGTTCGCATGGCCGAAGCCTATGGATTGTGGTATCAGCGACGCTGGGCGGAATGGTTTGCAGTAGCAAGCGGGAGTATTTATTTGCCCTTCGAGATTTATGAGCTGTTTACCGGCATCTCGTGGATCAAGGTCGGCACTTTGGCCCTCAATGCGGGGATCGTGGGTTACATGAGTTATGCGCTGTGGCAGTCGAAAAGAAAGGTATTGCCATAAGCTGGAGCCGTCAGGAAGCAAAAGTTTCTTATCTGATTGCGTATTACGCTTCAATGCATCTACTCATGATTATTGAAAACGGCCATGCAAAGTTATGGAGGAAATGCCGTTCGTAATTAACCAATATTTCTTTAACTGATCGTCTCTGTTCGGCCCATCCCCGGCTTTGGCTAGCAAAAGCTGGCTTCGCCGGGACGCTGGCGCCAGCACCTCGTGGCGCGATTGACAACTCTGCAGAGGGTGACCATGATGTGTATTTCAAGTACATGTTAAATGAGTGTGCTATGTCTATATATAACGAAATATGGCTAGCCACGCTGGTTGGGATAGGGTTCGTTGCGCTTTCGTTCCTCTACGTGATTGCGAAATCTGGCAAGCCTGCCGATTCCACGCAGATTCATAAGAAAGCCTATGCGATTCGTCGCTGGTGGTTCCTGGCATTGCTGCTGCTCGGCGTTGGCGTCACTTGGGCCACTCTGGAGCCGTTCCCGATACCCAACCAGCATGTGCAATCGCAAGCCGCGCAGACTGTCAACGCCATCGGGCGTCAGTGGTCATGGGAATTGAGCCAGAGCCAGTTCACTGCCGGGATTCCAGTGGAGTTTCATGTCACTAGCGCTGACGTCAACCATGGCTTTGCAATCTATGGCCCGGATGGCCGCATCGTGACGCAAACCCAGGCTATGCCGGGCTTCACCAACCGGCTGGTCTATACATTCATTCAGCCGGGCAAATACCGCGTGCTATGCCTCGAGTATTGTGGAGTGGCACATTACGGCATGATGACCGAATTCGAAGTTATCACCGCCAAGGGAACCCAGCCATGAACACGTTGCACATCTATAAAGAATCGCTGACGCGCGGCGAGCGCATCGTGCTTGGTCTTTACACCATCTCCGTCCTGGCCGTGCTAGTCCTGATGATGCTGTTCGGACTGTCCATGCGCATGGCGCAGGGTACGTGGATCAACATTGCGCCTGATGTCTTCTACCAGATCATGACCGCGCATGGCGCGGGCATGGCCAGCACGGTAAGCCTTGCGTCAAGTGCCGTGATGTGGTTCTTCCTGCGCAAATACGTGCCGCTGCGCCTATCAATGTTTACTGCGAACTATGTGCTGTTCATGCTGGGTGCGGTGGCGATCCTCACCTCCATTTTTGTCGGCCGCTATGCCGGCGCCTGGACCTTCCTCTATCCGCTGCCCGTGCATTCAATGGGTCTGTGGAGCGTGAATGCGGCAGCGCTGTTCATGCTGGGGAATCTGCTGATCGGCGTCGGCTTTCTGCTGTTTTATCTGGATGCAATGCTTGCCATCATCCGCGTGTATGGCAACCTCGGGCGGGCATTGGGTCTGCAATGGCTGTTCGGCGGCGAGATCGAAAAGCCGCACCCGCTCACTGTGGTCGCGAGCAGCATGGTGATCATCACCAACTCGTTCGGTATTCTTGCCGGTACGGTCGTGCTGGTGATGTGCCTGATCAACGCTTACTTCCCGTCGATCGTGCTGGATGCGCTGCTGGTTAAGAACCTGACGTATTTCTTTGGCCACATGTTCATCAATGCAACTATTTATATGGCGGTGATTGCCGTCTACGAACTGCTACCGCGGTACAGCGGGCGATCATGGGGTGTGTCGCGACCGTTCCTGTGGGGGTGGACGGCGAGTACCGTCATGGTGTTGATTGTCTATCCACACCACTTGTACATGGATTACGTCATGCCGCACTGGATGATGGTGACCGCCCAGATCATTTCCTACACCAGTAGCCTGCCGATCTTTGTGGTGACCGTGTACGGCGCATTGGCCAATATCTATTGCTCGGGAATACGCTGGAGCATGCCGGCGAAGCTGCTTGTGCTGTCGATGTTCGGCTGGGCGGCGGGAATTGTGCCGGCTATCATCGATGCCACCATCAGAGCCAATCTGGTGACGCACAACACTCAGTGGGTACCAGGTCACTTCCATTTCTACCTGCTGCTTGGTGTACTGCCGATGGTACTCGCATTCATGTATTACCTGGTCGAAGACCGTATTCAAGTAACCGACAGCGTCAGTGGCCGGTTTGGCTTTATGGCTTATGTGATCGGTGGTCTTACCTTTGTTGGCGCATTTCTCGCCGCGGGACACGTTAGTGTGCCGCGGCGCTTCGCGGTGCATATACCGGAATGGATGCCCTACGACCAGGTTGGGTCGATAGGCGCGATACTGCTGATTGCAGCGATGCTGGTGTTCACTGTTCGCATCATTGGCGGACTGTCGAGGCTGCCAGGTGAAGCCTCTATTACGCACTCTATTCGTTAGCATTACGCTGATCCTGATCGGCGGTGTTGCACTTAGCGCCGTCACCGACCGATTCCATGCTTTTACCAGCGAAGCTGTGCGACGGATCGCGGTGCGGCAGCACCCGGTCGATGTTCCTGTAGTGACGCTCGATACGCAGTCGGGCACGCGCATCAGCATCTCTGACTTGCGCGGCAAATGGCTATTAGTCGATTTTATCTACACGCGTTGCCTGACGTATTGCGCCGCATTGGGCAACGAGTTTGCACAGTTGCAGGGCAAACTTGCCGGGCCGATCGCACAAGGCAAGGCTCAGCTCATCAGCATCAGTTTCGACCCGGCGCACGATACGCCGCGAGAGCTCACGTCATACCTGCAGCGGTCCCGTAGCCGTGGTGCTGGGTGGCTCGCAGTCCGGCCAGTCGACCCAGCTGGACTTGCGCAACTCAAGCGAAGTTTCGGCATCACCGTCATTCCCGATGGGTTGGGAGGCTACACGCACAACGCAGCGATTCACGTGGTTAATCCACAAGGTAAGCTGGTAGAAATAGTCGACTTGGAGCAATCCGACCTCGCCATGCGAACCATACTGGAGGGTATTGAGCGGTGATCACTCGCCTGCGCCACCATGATGCAGCGTACCTCGCGGTAATACTCTTTCTGGTGCTGCTGACACCGCCGGTGAAGCACGCGCTGGAAGCGAGTATGACCATACAGATGCTGGTGCAGATCCCGCTTCTGATCACGGTAGGGCTACTTATGATGCGGGCGCTGCCTGCAAGTGGCGTGGCAGCGACCTCTGATTGGAACTATCGCGGTATCAGCGGACTGGTACTCGCGACAGTCACCAGTACGTTCTGGATGCTGCCGCTCTCGCTTGATGCGGCGGTGACCAGTCCGCTGGCGGCGGTCGCGAAGTATCTATCGGTACCGCTACTGATCGGCCTGCCGCTGGCGCTCTCCTGGCCGCGCATGAGCTTCGTCATCAGGGGCGTATTTCTGACCGAATGTATCGCTACGTTCTTCCGCCTGGGCTGGCTTTATCTGGCCTCACCCGAGCGACTGTGCAACCTTTATATGCTCGATGATCAGCAGCGTCTCGGCCATTATATGCTGTGGATTGGCGCGGCGCTCTTCCTCGGGATCGTCTGGAAGTTGATCTGGGGACGCTTCGACTCCCACGACGGCCGGCCCGACATTGCCTCGCAGTAGCAATATGCATCACGCGCATTAACTACATGCATTGTTAATATGCGATAGGGCCAGGCCCTACGCAGCCGCTTGCCGGTCCACTGCATTCGAGTGTGGTGAATACTTCCGCCTGGACTAGCCACTCGCCATTTTCGGCGCGCTGCCACTTTGCAGCGTATACACCCGAGGCGCTCGCTGTCGTCGTCTCTGCGCTGTAGCTGCCCGTCCAATTCCCCAGCTCTTCTGCTAGACCCCAAAGCTCATTGACACGAATCTCTCGCGGTACCCGGCGGTAAATCACTGCCTGATCTTTTTCAAATAAGCCTGCCCAGCGCCGCCGCTGTTCTGCTATGCCGTGGGATTGTGCACTGCGCCCGGTGACCACGTGATACTCGGGAGCAAGCAATGCCCCTATGGTTTCAACGTCGCGGTTCACTATTGCCTGGTTATAGCGCTCTCGTGCATGGCGAATCGCATTTGAAGTTGGGCTTTCATTCATTTCTGAGCTTATTGACATTCCTGTTCTCGTTTACCCGTAATTTTCATAACGCTCCAAGGTACACCATAACCGATGTATTAGTGCTGAACGGCAGGAGCATCAAATGCATGCGTGCGAGTGGCGTTATTATGCGGCGCGTATTTATTTCGCATCATCAACCATTTGTATGGTTTTTTCTTCAACCGCTTTGGCAACTTGAACTAGCGCGGGCTCCTGAGATAGCGCCGAAAGCATTTGCATTGGCTTGATAAGTCCGATCTTCGTTTTGCCTTTTTCCGTAAACACCGAGATGCGACACGGCAGCGCCATGTTCAGGCGCATATCGGCGGCCAGGACTTTTGCAGCCTGGCCCGGATTGCAGACTTCAAAAATCCTGCACTCCTCATCAAATGCAATGCCTTTACTGCGAAGTGTGGCCCCCAAGTCGTGGACATGTAGCACGCCGAAGCCATGGTGCTTAACCGCTGATTCAAGATCTGTCGATGCCTGGTTGAATGATTTGTTGGTTTCAACTATGTAATACATGAAATCCCCTCGATTTTTGTGGTTGGTACATAACGATGAATTATCCGACTGGCGCGGTTTTATCGCGCCAGTCCGGGTTGAATGAAAAGTCAGGTTGGAAAACCATGGCCTGTCACTTATTATTCGCTTCCACTAGAACCCGACCAGATCGTCGACCGGCAGCTCGAGTGCCGCGCCGGTGATCCGCTCCAGCGTGTTACTGATGATTTCGACATTGTTGTCGAAGCCACCGTGAGATGCGCTTTCGGTCTTCTCTTGCATATCGGTGCCGTTCCCACGCCGAGTGAGGAATTTCTCCTCGTTGTGGACAGTCAGGCGATCCTTCAGCTTACTGATTTCCATGGCAGTGCGCCAGTTGATGAGGGTTTCTGCGGAGCTTGACGAGCCATCCCAGCCGGAATACCCAGGATTGTAGACATTCTCCAGGCCGAGGATGGGCATGCGCAAATCGGCCTCCAGTGCATTGGACACGAAGTAGAGCAGGGACTTTTGGTAGACTTGTGCCACGTTGTCATCCTGCTCGCGCTGATCCGCCAGGATGTCTAAGTAGAGCTTGCTCATGATCTCGGTTTGAGGTGCATAGTAACGGTTGGCAAAGGCGACCGTGCAGGCCGGGGCGTACAAATGGACGGACTCGACGTTGCCGGTCAGGTCCTTGTGCGCCAGGTTACCTAGCAATCTGCCCAAGGCGATGGATCCGGCAGAATGGCCTATGAGATGCAGTTCAAATTTGTCACCCCAACTGCTGGCCAGTGAGCGGAGTGCTTCGGTCAACAGGTCGCCCCCCCGGCCACTTTCCGCTGCAAGTTCGGCGTTTTCCTTCATTTCGCTCCAGAGTGGGCGGGCAAATGGACGCCCGATGGTTTTTTCGACGACGGGGTCGGATATGTTGTCGGCTACCCAACCGCCGAGACCCCCGGCCATGCCCGCTGCGCCAGGGCTGAGCTTATCCGACAGAATGTCACCAAGCGATTCGAGCAGGCCGCTTTTCCATACCAGAAACAGGGGGTAACAGCCGTTGCCCAGGAAATATCGCCCCATAGCCTGAGCGCGCTGAATCGCATCTTTTTCACTGTTGAGGCCGCCGTGCGCATAGATCACCAGGCGTTTTTTCTCATGCTGGTTCTGCCGGAACCAGCTATCCGGCATCACACACGCCTGATTCTGCAAGGTACGAGTTACCCCGTCCAGTTGGTCGAAGCGGCTGACACGCCCGTTGTTGCCTAGCACGATACTGTGCTGGTAGGCTGTTGCCTCATCCCACCAGTTAGTATGGGCGGCGGCGGATACAGCCCCCGTCTTTTCCTTGCTATCTAAGGCGAGGCGCCCCGAGACGACCCCCGGCACGCCCATTGCGGCGACCCAGGCATCCATGGCATGCGTCAGCCAATCTGCATAGCTGATCACGGCGAAACCGCCGGCTCCCCATTGGGCGCCCCAGGAATTCTGGATCACAAAGCCGACACGGTTGAAACCCACCAGCGCGAAAGCGTGACCACCTGTACGCGACGGTTTGCCGTCGTAATCGATTACCGGGAGGGTGGCATGAGAAGCAGGCGGCTTGGCGCTGGTTTTTACCGTATCCCAACCTTTGTGGGTATAGGACGAAACATATATCGCTCCCACCTCCAGAATCGCCGCCTGCAAGTCGGTGATGTCCTGTGGGTCTATGCGGTAATACACGCCCAGTGTCCGTTCAATGGCGTCGCTATCCCATCCGGCTATGGGCAGTGCATTGTCCCCCGTCGCGTATGGCCAATTGGATTCAACGCAAACACCGTTGTTATACCAACCCTTGAGCGCACCCCGGCAGCTTGAGCCGTCGTAGTTTTCGCCTTCGTATTCATCGAAACGCCGGGCGAATTTGTACAACATGCGCGGGCTTACCGATTCAAGTTTCTTCGGCATTCCGGCGGATCGCCAGCGCATGTAGTTGATGACACAGGCCAGGCCGAAACCGGTGCATGCACCTTCCTGACCCTGATCCAGAATGAGTCCGGCCTGGGTATAGGGGGCCATGAAATGTTTAACGTCGTCATCCGCGGGGAATATTTGCGGCAGCGAGTAGGGCGGCGGCAGATACTGCCGGTCACGCAGATCCACCGGGTCCCGCGTCACATCGAGGGTTGCGCGACGCGCAGCGATAGGGGCTGCAGCCTTGGCCTGTGCCCCGACCAGTGGTTTTGCGGCGGCGGCCCACGCCTTCTGCGCCATGCGGAATGTCTCGGTAAACCGCTCCAGACCGTGACTGCCGCCATTGACAACCTTGCGCGCAGCTTTCAGGTCATCCTTGGCGAGTGCCGTGGACAATTTTTGCCTGTTTGCGTCGAGATAGGCTGCCAGCAGGCAGGCGGCAATCTCCGGTGCGCATGCGCTATCCGGGTTATCTACCAGTGAAATATCGAGCACTTTGCCGAATTTGGCGTAGTTCTCGCGCCCGGTCAATTGCACGTAGCCCCGCCCGCGATAGCGCGCGCCATCGCCCGGGTTCTTGTTGCCCAGCTTGCCTTCGTAGGCGCTGAAGGCGGCTTGTCCGGGCAAGGTATTGAAATGGGATGGCGATTCGGCAATGGGCACAAAACCCTCGGTCTCGGCGCGTATCGTGCCTAGCGCGACGCAGATCATGTTTACGTCGGTCAGGTCGAAGGCCGCCAGTGCGGCGGTTACATAAGGCAGATTTTGGGCGATGTTGGAGGTCTTGGTGTAAGGAAACAACTTGCTCACCAAGTCGGTGTCCACGCTGACGGCCAATGCTGCGGGTGGGGAAATACCCAGAGCGGACAAGGTGCGCGGCCCGGCGATGCCATCCGCCACCAGGCCCACGCTGGACTGCCAGGCGCGCAGGGCAGTCTCGGTGTCGGTGTCAAATGCATCGCCGCCGGCCAGTCCTTGATAAGCCGACGCGTCTTTGCCCAAAGCTTTGCGCAAGGCCTTCTTCAGCTCGGTGACCTCCTCGCCGACGTTGCCCTGCATCAACAGCAACATTTTAATTTTCGCGTTTTCCATTTTTCATGCCCCCTTCGTGGTGGTTGAACTAATGACGTCTTGGAGAAACCTGAATATAAAAATGGCCGGGAAATGAATCGAGTTTTCAGGACATGATAGGAGACAGGTCGCTGTTTTTCAACAATAAATCGTGGTCTTTCTCCTGTTGTTATTTGCTACACCTTCAATGCCAGACCTAACCGGTCCGTGCAAGGATGCGAAGCACCTCTTGCATGGGACCGTGTTGACGAACCGGTTGGCCGTGGTTGCCACAGAATCTCTGTTAATCTTAAGGTAAAGTCCGTGACTGGCTTGGGTCCGAAGGCGTAGTAAATGTAACCGTTCGGCCGGTTCCGACAGACGCGCCAGGCGGTAATGTCGGATCGGAAAACGTAAAGTTTACTGATGAGCCGGATTGCGCTTCAACGAATGACGCAACGCCTCCGGATGGAGCAATCGATGTAAAGGCCGGATTAGGTGTAGCTCCGACAACACCAATAATCGAACAGTCCGGGCTAAAGCCGACTTGAGGAACATAACCGAAACGGTAGGAGAAATCCGAGATTAGGTGCTGGGTATTTTGTTTCGGTGTGGTTAGCACCAGAGTTGTTAACTTTAACTTCGGTACAGGCGCGATGCTGAGCGGGTCGTAGCTGACAACCGCAGCCGTGGTCGTCGGCGACGCATGGCAGAACATCACGCCGCTAACATTTGACGCACCGGCGCCGCCAAGTTGACCGCCTTGTACCTCAAACGGAATCGTCGCAATCGACTGTCCGCCAATCCGTCGGAATTCAGCACTATAGAACCGCGTCGTTCCTTGGCGGGTAATCACCGCCTCAAACACATTGTATGGGCTTTTAAGTGGAGAAGTCGGTGGAACTATGGGGGCCTGCCTGAAGATAAATGCACCTGCTCGCGGTGCAACCCGTAGCTGCAGGTTGTGGCTTGCGGTTGGCGTACCGCTGGGTGCTTTGACCGTTAGCTTGATGTTCGACGGGATTGCTTCCGCTTCATTCTGAACCGATAAACTGGCGTTAATTTGTGAAGTACTCACTGTGCCGCTGATTGGGCTGACCGACACCCCGGCTGGAATGCTGCCGGGATTAAAATTGAAATCGAGTGCTCCAGTTTGATTGGTCCTGGTTATATTCACGGTTAAGGGTTGTGACTGCCCTCGCTCGACCGTCAGCGCAGCGGGATTAAACGTGAAGCTGACCGACGAAGTGGGTGGGGGTGGAGTAGTTATTGTGACGCTGAAGTTATTGGTGAGGTTGTAGTCGTAGACACCTCCCTGGCAGTACCAGCATCTCTGGGTTGTCCGTACCCGAATTGCGTGCGGGCCGGGTGGAAGTTGAACCGTAGCGTCCGCTCCATTGGCTCTAACTGTTAGCGGCGGCGTCTGCATCATTAATCCATCAACTTCCACGCTTGGGCCCTGCACCAGATCGCCATTTGGCCAGTTGAGTTGAATAGGCACGGATACGGGGCTTTGAGGACCGCTGATGGTGTCACCATTGCGTGGATGGATGTCCAACGAGGTGCAACCAGCGACCGAGACGGCCGCAACGATAAAAACAATCCAACGCGTTGACATTGCTGATCTCCTCTAAGTTAGTCCGAGTTTCGATCTAGATCATGTCTAATGCCTCAAGCAGATGGACGCATCCACCTTGAGAGATGCGCTAGGTGCATGATGTAAGGCTAGCATATTTTAACGAGATGTACTCTTTGTTATTAGCCGGAATCCATGCTGCAGAAACCGGTGCAATGCATGGATAGATACAAATCCGAGTAAAAGCGATATGAGTTGTTTCCCCTCTATTTAGCCTCGTATTTTCTGGGGCAATAGATACCCATCAAAATCCAGTACCCACGCCGGATGATGGCGCCGATGCAGAAGGCCAGTAATAAAAATCCCCCGCTTGCGAGGGCATCAAGCCGTTTGATTTTTTTAATTTACTTTATGGTGCCAACGTTCGACACAAGCGGTATAACCTGGCTTGTCGAGGCATGTCCGCTCGATGGCAGGGTCAGACGTCATGTCCGAGCACCTCGGTCACCCGGCTTCTAAGCACAGGAATGAGGTCTTGCTCGAACCAGGGGTTGCGCTTGAGCCACAGATTATTGCGCGGGCTTGGATGAGGCAACACAACAGTGTGGGGCCAATGCTTCTGCCACGCTTGAACCATTGCGGTGAGTGATGCATTTTCGTTCGGCAGGTGATATGCCTGCGCATATTGGCCGATGACCAGGGTAAGTTGCAGGTTCTTCAATCGTGACAGCGCCGCCGCGCGCCACGCTGGCGCACACTCTGGCCGCGGCGGCAGGTCACCAGACTTGCCCGTTCCGGGGTAGCAAAAGCCCATGGGTATGATGGCTACTTGCCTGGCATCGTAGAATACTTCACGCGAAATACCAAGCCAGGTGCGCAGCCTTTCACCGCTCGCGTCGTTGAAAGGGATGCCCGTTTCGTGCACTTTTCTGCCTGGCGCTTGACTAGCGATCAATATGCGTGCCGACGAATGCAGTTGGATAATTGGGCGTGGGCCAAGCCGCAGGTGCTCGGCGCAAAGCACGCAAGCGCGGATTTCAGTGAGCAGTGATCTGAGAGAGGTCATGTGGAGCGATTCTGACGGCTAGCGCAAAGTTAAGAGGTCGGTTAAGAAGGAGCGCACAGAAGCCCTGATAATTGAATACATAATACACTCACCAAGCCCGCTATTAGCGAACCCCGCATCAACGCGGGTCAGGCACGGCGGCGTCCTCTCAGTTCCACTTTCCAGCCATGGAGGCCTTTCTTGAGACGGGCGATACATAGTTGATGCAGGCAGCCGCAGCCAGGTGTGCCCGTTCCTTTGCCTCGGTGGCCGGACGTTGGATCAATGTCCACGATGTCTATGAGAAAGCCCTCTCTGATCCTTGTGAATGTTAGCTCTTCAGATAGGGTGGGCGCCGAGCCAAAAGCGTTTGATATGGGAGAAGTTTCGCTCTCGGTGTACTGCAGGACGACGAAGTGCACGTCCAAATTCTTTGGAATCCTCAATCTCAATTGAGCGCACACGTGTATCTCGTTTCCGGCGCAGTCGATTGCCACGCCGGGTTCGACAACAATCTCCGAGGAATTTGCCATTACTGCTTTGAGCCCGCTAACAACTCCCCAGCCGTGAAGATAGCGGTTATGGCGCCGAAGTTTTGCCAGGAAATAAACCTGCTCAGCTCTCAGGTCAGAAACAGAAAGCAGCTGGCCCTGAAAGTAGTTGACGCGTTCGAGTGTAGTGTCTTGCTCCATTATTCCTCCTTTGCTGCCGAACGTCTGACATTGAAGTAAAGGGCAGGGCGCGGCAGCACCCATTAAATTGACTATCGTGTCTGGCCCAATGCAGGCTGAAACAACCCAAGCCGCACACTAAGTCGAGCTACGGCAAACAAGCAGCACTAACCTGCAACGTCAAAAAAGACCACCAGGTGATGCCCTGCGAGGCAATAAGCACGGGCTTTGCAGCCACACTGGTTTTAGCCTGGCATAACCTGCAGCCCAAGTGCGGCGCGATTTGGAGCCGTCCCGCTTGAGTGTAAGGTTATACCCCTGTAAGCAGAGTAAACCCTGCACCTATCAATGATTTCAGGGTATCCATGTTCAAATTTTTGGCTCGGAGTTTATCGAGCTTCTGCTTGAGCGTGGGCGCATCAGCCAAGATACGTTCAGATACTGCGTTATCGGTAATATGCGTGCGGACAATTTGATCGAATGCCTCATTCGCCCCTTCCGCATGTTCCATGATGAGTTCGAGCAAACGTCCAGCAGTGATTTTGAGCACCTCGCTATTCAGCGTGTATTCTGCGTAATGACCACGCCGCTTAAGGAAGTTTTCAAGTTCTCTCTTTTCTATCGGATCCTCCAGGGAAACTTCTATTTTCCCCGCAGATAGGCTCGCATACTGTTCGCTATGGATGAGTCGATCAACAATACGACTCAGGACAGCACGGGGATTAATCTCTTCATGCCGCAAAGCGGAGTTCAGGCGCAAAGCCTTGATTCTTGATTCCGGTACACCAAAGGCATTTGCCAATTCATAATTTGATTTGCCACGGTAATCAGACGATCTTGTCAGAAAGTGGAAAACAAAGAGATCGATTTCACGTTTCGGCAGGCTTCCGAGACCCATCGACAGATACAACTGCATAAACCTCTCGGCGAAGTCTTGTTTTTCTAATGGCGTCACGCGGTTCTCCTTGGTACCTAACGTTCAAGTTAAGAAGCGCGCCACTTTTGACGCGTCCCGTGCGAATGTAGAGTTAGACAGGGTGTATGCTATCAAGACCAGCTCCCGCGTTTAGCGTACAACCGATGCCCGGGTAATCAATAGCCCTTGTTAAACAGGGTGCCGCTGCATTTGGGACAAGGCGGGACATGCCCCGTTTTCTTGATCTGCATTTTCTGCCCGCACGCCTGGCAGGTCAAAGTGCCGGCGGAGGTCATTCCTCCGGTCTTATAGCTAAGCGTTTCCTTTGTTTTGTCACTTAGGGAACGTAGCGCATTGCCGGTCAATTCCAGCACAGTTACGAGGGAGGAGAGCGCTCCCGCGCCCAAGCGGGCCGGGTGCAATCGCTCTTTGGCTTCTTCGCCCAGTTGCTGGGCATCGACTATGGTCTGGTCCAGGTCGCGGGCAAGGTATTGTTTCAACTCTTCCCCTTGTTCAGCGCTGAACTCCCCGAGAGCGGTCAACTGCTCGTGGGCTTTTTCCAGCGCCACTGACATTGATTCGCGTCCGCGTTCCTTTCCTGCCAGGTAGAGTTCATTGAATTTACTGGCAAGCATATCGTACTGTCGTGCCAGTTTGTCTTAATTCTGATCGTTGTTTTCCATGATAAATCTCCTGTAAACGCGGCATAGCAGGCACTGCCGCAGTGCCTAACGGCTGAATTACAGAGTGCGCTTTCACGACAGTATTAGGTGCTTGAGCGCCAATGATGTCGGGGAAGACCTACATGGTCTTAGCGCATCCCGCTTGAACAAATGATTAGACACCCTTATTCGTGTGCAATTGGCGTTTCAGTGAATAAGTAATCTTTGAGCTGTTTGGACAGCCTTGGGTCTTTGCGGCGAATCCACTCCAGCACCATGGACGCGTGTTCTTTCTCTTCGTCGCGATTGTGTTCAAGAATTGCCTTAAGCTCCTGATCCTTGCATGCATCAGCGCGCTGGTTGTACCAATCAATAGCTTCCAGCTCTTCCATCAATGAAACAATTGCCCGATGCATATCCCGCGTTGCATCAGAAAGTTCTTCTACTGGTTCGTGGTAACCGACACTAGACATTTTTTTCTCCTATTGGCTGCAGGTTGTTTCGAAGAATAACTAGCATTTGAAGTAAAGCGCGCTAGCGTGTCCCATTTGACTGAGTGGGCTAGGCTGTTGAGACAACAGCCTACCGTGAGTTTGAATAAAAGTGGCCATAACAAATAACCTCAAACCGGGGATTAATTGGAACTGTATCTTAAAAACCGCTAAAGCTAAAACGTATAACGGTAGCACCCATTAAACTGAGCATCGTGACTAGCCCAATACAGGCTAAAACAAGCAAAGCCACACACCAGGTGGGAGTTATGACGCACAAACAGCACTAATCCACAACATTCCAAAAGACAATAAAGCGATGCCCTGCGAGGCAATAACCACGGGCTTGGCAGCCATGCTGGTTTTAGCTGGTCCTAAGGTTTGAGGTGAACGGCAGCCAGTGACGTTACTGACTGCGATGGAGCAAGCAAACGTACCTCATCGATGGATGTTCGCCCCACTGAAGGCTCAGGCCAACAGCTGAGGATTGCGTTGCCATATGGCATACGTAAGAGCGGAGGCGAATCCTACCCATAGCAGGTAGGGGAGAAGCAGATAGCCGGCAAGTGGGCGCACGCGCCAAAAAGCAAATAGCGTACATGCGATCAATACCCAGAGCACAAGAATCTCAATAAATGCCGCTGCTCCAAGGTGCCAGAAGAAAAACAGCCAGGTCCAGAGGGCGTTGGCGGCAAGTTGAGCTAAGAAGAGCAAGAGCGTATTCGATGCGCTACGGAAGCCGCGCGCTTTCCAGACCAGCCAGGCGGCAATGCCCATGAGCAAATAGAGACATGTCCACGCTGGAGCAAAGAGCCAAGATGGTGGTGCCCATTCTGGGCGGGCGAGCTCGCGGTAAAAGTCGCCAGCGTTTGCCGATGCGAGAGCGCCAACCGCGGCCGCGGCGAAGCTAACCGCCAGCCAACCCACAAGGCCAAGCACGTGCTTCGACGCAGCACTTCTAGTCATCGGTTCTTCTTTCTGGGCTTAAGGTTTGAGTTAGGTGTCAGACTATAGCGGATGCGCCGCTCTTGTCTTTCCATCGTTGCCACAACCATCCCGCAATGGTGAGAAGGATGGCGGCCTACAGCCATGGCACTTTATTCCTGTCCCCTTTTGCTAATTATAGAGTCGACACTTTATCGAGAGCTTGGCTAACATCGGCGATAATGTCCTCTATAGCTTCGATACCAACCGAAATCCTGATCAAATCTGCACTTACCCCAGTTGCGGCTAATTCCTTATGATTTAACTGACGGTGTGTTGTTGAGGCTGGATGACAGGCCGATGATTTAGCGTCACCAATATTAACCAGGCGCAGAATCATTTGCAGTGCATCAATAAACTGCCCCCCAGCTTCAGGCCGACCTTTTATGCCAAAGCTCAGAATCCCGGAGGCCTTGCCATTAGTGATTTTTTGGCAGGTTGCATAGTAAGGGCTGTTTTTCAAAGCCGCATAATTTACCCAAGTTACTTTGTCGTGATTCTCAAGATAATGCGCCAGTTTTTCAGTATTTTCACAATGCTTTTCCATACGCAGTCCCAGTGTTTCCAGGCCTTGTAATATTTGAAAAGAATTCATCGGAGAAATTGCAGCGCCAGTATTCCTAAGGGGTGCTACACGGCAACGCCCTATATAGGCCGCCGCACCCAGCGCTTCGGTGTAAACGACCCCGTGATAAGACGGATCAGGTTCGTTCAAAATTGGGAATCGTGCTTTATTCGCCACCCAATCAAATTTTCCTGAATCAATAATCATGCCACCAATCGAGGTGCCGTGACCGCCAATATATTTAGTCAGGGAATGGACAACAATGTCCGCGCCAAACTCGAAGGGCTTGCATAAGTAGGGAGTGGCCACAGTATTGTCAACGATTAATGGAATACCGTGCCTATGTGCGATTTCTGCTAAGCGCTGGATATCAACCACATTTCCAGCAGGATTGCCAATGGACTCACAAAATATTGCTTTGGTCCTATCGTCGATAGCATTTTCAAAGCCGTCATAATCATCGTGAGTGAACATGCGTACTTCAATTCCCTGCCTGAGCAGGGCATGCGCAAAAAGAGTGTAAGTGCCGCCATACAGTTGGCTAGTGCTCAGTATATTGTCACCGGATTCACAAATGCATTGAAGGGCATAGGTGATTGCCGCCATACCTGAAGCAACCGCCAAGCCTGCAATACCGCCCTCCATTGCAGACAGCCGCTGTTCAAGCACATCCGTTGTTGGGTTCATTATCCGCGTATAAATATTGCCTTTCACTTTCAGGTCAAATAAGTCTGCACCATGCTGGGTATCATCAAAAGTATATGAAGTAGTTTGATAGATAGGCACTGCGGCGGCCTTTGTAGTTGCTTCTGATTTATATCCATGATGTAGAGCTAAGGATTCAAGTTTCATGATTATTTTCCAGTAGTATTAGAAAGTTGAAGTTGAACGTACATGATCATATAACGTTTTACATAAGGGGCTGCCAGGCATCCCTCTTGACGAGTGGATTGTAGGGCGGCCCGAATTTGGTGCAAACGACAGATAATCACTGCTGAGGTATTCTGTCCTTGGATTGAATGGTAAACCGATTCAGCACAGGTTTCCAATCACGCAGCAGCATCCATTTCTTGCCGGTGTTCATCAGCGCCAAATATAACAATTGATGAGGGACTCATCATTAGGGAATAAGTCTCGATTTTTAGTGATCTTGCGCAAACTCATAGGCATGGCAGTCGCTACCAAATAACCGTTTACACACTTACACCCTCAATCGCGGGGCGATGCACTCCCTAATTCTGCGTCGACGGATGCCATCTGTGCGGAGCATACCGCCTTGACCTGCTTTTCGTACTGCGCCCCCTGTGTTCCGATGTCCTCTTTTAAAAGTTCCGGCGGGAACATGCAGGTTTTTAATGCATCCATGCCGCCTTCGTCCCATAAACGCGAGAAATCCGGAGCGGTGACGGGCACTCCGAGCAACTGCCAAGCAGGTGTCCAGAAATGATGCATGCCGACGGAGAGCGCAACGGCATCGGATTTTCGTGTTACATAAAGGTGCTTTAGTTTCTCCAGAATGTGCTCCACCATCTGTGAGTAGAACTGCACCGTATAAGGGTCGGGCGGGCAGGGCTCGGCTTGAAAACGATATGCATGGAATGCTGCGCGCCGATAGCTATCGGCGGCGCGCTCCATATCTTTTAACGACAGGAAAATACCGCCTCGGACGCGGTAGGCATGGGCGATGACTTCCGGATCCCTTTCCGATATCCCCAATGTCAACGACTGATGCAATTGATCCAAAGCGATGTCGGCCTTACCGCGCTCGAAATTCATTTCGGCAAAGTGGTACAGGACCCACGCCATATCCCAGTGGTCACCGTTTTTTTCGAAAAGATCGGATGCCTCCTGGTACCATTTTGCAGCCATATCCAGCTCGTTGCGTCCGAACCGGTAAACTTCGGCTCGAAAAATATTGGTAAGCCCGCGCACGTGCCGGCGCTCCTCATTCGGCCATTGAGATGGGTCGCCATCCAGTCCCGCAAGCTGCAGCAACTGCACTAGCGCCGCCTCGGCCTCGGCCCAGGTTGTTGCGTGGCGATCTTCGGTTTCCTTGGGATAGGCATCCTGGAATTTCCGCACCAGCGTCAGGATATCTCTGTCACGTTCGGAGATCTCTCTTTGCTGCCATTCCTTGATAAGTTGGTCGCAATAAGCGAAATCCAAGTAACAGCCCCACCACCAAAAGGCATCGAAGTAAGCGCGGAGAAATGCCAAGGCCGTGGCCGAATCATCGCCGGTATGGCTTAGGTAATAGAGCCAATTATTTTTTGCAGCCTGCCATTCCTTGCTCTCGTAGCGGTACCACCCCGCGTAATCCCCATCGGTTTTCAAGCTTTCTTCGATGGCCATCATTTGTTTGCGGAAATAATCGACGGCGCGTTGATAACGCTCCTTTAACTCTTCCGCCGACAGTTTGCCACGTATATATTCGGCTATTGCCCGTTGCATCGTGTAGCTGTTTTCCGGGATGCATTCGATCAATCCCACATCATCGAGCTTATACAGCATTTGCTTGTCGACGCCGGCAACCTCCAAGACGAGATCCTTGGAGAGTGCGTGCGGTTTGGGGCGCATAATTGATAAGGCCTGCAAGGCGCGGCGTTCCTCGTCACCCAATGATTCATGCGAGAAGCTCAGTTCGATGGCGGCGGCGAGCGCAGTGGGCGGGTTGTCGATGCCTTCCGGCGTCTCATAAGCTTCTTGCCGCTTCTTCTCGATATGCAATGCTTTGAGCGCATCTCTGATGCGCTCCGAGTCACCGGCGTATGATGCCAATTTCAGCCGACTGCCAAGCAGCGTGAGCGCCAAAGGCAGCCCGCCAGTTGCCTCGGCCAGTTCCAATGCCGCCTGGGGTTCCGCCTTGACGACCTCAGGTATGAATTGGCTCAGTAAGTTCACCCCTTCTTCGCTTGTCAGTTCTCGCACCTTGGTGGGCTTGCCGGCGGTGAATTGAATTGCGATTTCCGGAATTCGTGAAATGATCAGATGCCCGCAATGGCTGCCCAAGTCCTTGAAGGCTTTTGCCGCATCGTATTGCCATACATCATCCACCACCAGCAGCATGCGGCGCCGTCCGATTGCGGATGCGACGATGTCGCTCACTTGTTTTACGCATTGAGCCTGCGCCAACTTTTCATTATCCACATCGAGCGCCCAGGCCCACCTTTTCAATTCCCCTAAAATATCCGGATGGTGCCCTAAACTTGCCCACAGTACCCCGTCCGGAAAATGTTCCAGTACTTCCTTGTCGTTTGCCGCTTCGATGGCAAGCGTCGTCTTGCCGACGCCGGGGAGCACGACCAGCGACTGGCTTTTTCCGGTAAACAGCGCGGCCTTGAGTTCGCTCAGCAGTTGCTCATGACCAACGATGGAGTGGTCCGACGGGAGACACGGCACAAGGAAAGGTACGGTGCGTTCTTTCCCGTCGACATGAATGTTTATGGTGCGGTTGTCGAAGTAATTATCGACTTTGTTGTTATCGCCTATTGTGGGACCCTGGACGGGCCCTGCGAAAGCGGTGGGTTTACTTTGAGGGGTATCCAAGGTCATGGTAGTGTTACGATTGCTTGGGAGTATCACCGAAGTAATTGGTGACGTCGTTCTTGTCGCCTATCGTCGCGCCATAGACAGGGCCGGCGAATTGCACGTTGTACTTGCCTTGGGCTTGGCCTTGCGGGTCCGCTTTCGCCAATAGTGCCTGAGCGGCTTTGATGATCGCGTCGTCCTTATCGGCGGCGGTTTCCGTCAACGCATCTTTGACCGGCTCTTTCCATACCTCCGGCTTCTTCTCATACCCGCTGAGCACCGATTCAGCATCCGGTCTGCCGGAAAATTTACTTTGGATGAGTGCCTTTAGTCCGTGATAGGCGTCCTTGACGGCTTCAGTGGCGGTTTCTTTTGCGGCGGCCGTAGCGCCGGCCACCAGCGCGGAAAGTATAAGCGTAATGGGATCCATTGTTCCTGCTCCTATGTCGGTTAGGAAGCTTCAGCCATCAATATAGGTCATATGCTAGCGTGGAAGTAATACTATGGGACACCCATTAGCCGGCTCGTGTCAAGCGAGCCATGGACTTCACCGCTCTCGTACTCATTTCTACCTCCTGCGGTCCAAGGCCATGGAGGCATCACAAGTTACCTAACGCCCAAAACCAGCGGCGGCGCGTCTGTTCGCACTGTCCGCTGAACCGAAAAGTCAGGTGTATAGCGTGCGCTGACTCTTGAATCCTGCCTGGTTACAGAATCTGCTCTGCAACCTCTACCTTCAGCAGGGAGCGCACGTTCTCAATCTGGTTGGCAATCATCGACGTAGACGAGCCAGCGAACAGCAACCCTACCGC
>CAJDUO010000020.1_pt1 | contig 40954 bp, 46 predicted proteins | sample 7391151 | NCBI WGS metagenome assembly CAJDUO01 (sample SAMEA7055682, study PRJEB34461) | soil metagenome | biome: terrestrial ecosystem; feature: Peninsula; material: soil | place: Antarctica | collected 2016
CTTCATTCGCCTGGCAGGCGGGCGCAACACCATCTTTCTGACCACGGCCATGCTGCTCAGCCCGGCTATCGGCACTGGTATCGCGTTGCAGCACACGGAGTTGCCGCTGTGGGTATTTCAGGTGCTGGCGCTGTGGTCCGGCGTGGGCGGCGGCAACTTCGTCAGCTCCATGAGCAATAGCGGTTTGCCACCTTTGGCGACAAGCACATTTGCGATGTGCTCAGCCAAAGATGGAACCGCGTGCATAAGCCGGCTGCAACTTACCATCATAAACACGATCTTCGACCGCACCCAGTCCGGTGCTGGGCTGGACCTCAGCAATTGCTGCCTACGGATCCTTCATCGCCCCGCAAGTCATTAATGGGCAGATCAAGACCAGTACGCCGGCAATAGCGATGTACGGCTTTGCAGTGTTTTATGCCTGGTGCCTGGTACTGAACTGGTGGTTGTATCTGCACCCCAGTGTAGAGATCAAGAGCTTGTAAGAATTTATGTAGGTTGGGTTAGACCGTAAGGCCATAACCCAACAACCACAACTAAGGGAGTAAAAATGAGTCACTTTCTGGATCGACTGAAATTCTTCGCTAATGCCAAAGAGACCTTCTCCGACGGCCATGGCGTCGCTACTGGCGAAGATCGCACTTGGGAAGACGCTTACCGCAATCGCTGGTCTCACGACAAAATTGCGCGCTCTACCCATGGTGTGAACTGCACCGGGTCGTGCTCGTGGAAAATCTACGTTAAGGGTGGCATCGTCACCTGGGAAACCCAGCAAACCGATTATCCGCGCACCCGTTGGGATATGCCCAACCACGAACCACGCGGCTGTGCGCGGGGAGCCAGTTACAGCTGGTACCTATACAGTGCCAACCGCCTCAAGTACCCGCTGGTGCGAGACAGGCTGCTCAAGAGCTGGCGCGAAGCACGCCTGACGATGGCCCCGGTGGATGCATGGGCTTCTATCGTCGGTTCTGATACCAAGCGGCGTAATTATCAAAGTGTGCGTGGATTAGGTGGTTTTGTGCGCTCAAGCTGGGATGAAGTGAATGAGATTATTGCCGCATCCAATGTTCATACGATTAAGAAACACGGGTCGGATCGCATTACTGGTTTCTCGCCGATTCCTGCCATGTCCATGATCAGCTATGCGGCTGGTACTCGTTATCTGAGCCTGATTGGTGGCGTGTGCCTGAGCTTTTATGACTGGTATTGTGACTTGCCGCCATCCAGCCCGCAGGTATGGGGCGAGCAAACCGACGTGCCGGAGTCGGCAGATTGGTATAACTCCAGCTTCATCATCGCATGGGGTTCTAACGTGCCGCAAACCCGCACGCCCGATGCGCATTTTTTTACAGAAGTTCGTTACAAAGGCACCAAGGTCGTGGCGGTAACACCGGACTACTCCGAAGTGGCCAAGCTTGCCGACATCTGGATGCACCCCAAGCAGGGTACCGATGCCGCAGTGGGCATGGCCATGGGCCATGTAATCCTGAAAGAGTTTTATTTCGATAAGCGCAGCGCTTATTTCGATGACTACGCTCGCCGCTATACCGACCTGCCTATGCTGGTGATGCTGAAGGAACATACTACTGCGGCGGGCGAAAAAATCATGGTGCCCGATCGTTATGTGCGCGCGTCTGATTTCAATGGCAATCTTGGCCAGGGCAACAATCCCGAATGGAAGACAGTCGCTTTTGACGACTCCGGCAAAGTGGTGCTGCCCAATGGTGCCATTGGTTTTCGTTGGGGGGCGGATGGACGACTTGACGAGGGGCAATGGAACCTTGAAGCCAAGGAAGCACGGCATGGCCAGGAAGTTAAGCTCAAACTGTCTGTGATGGAAGGTGAAGCTGCCAGCACCGAGACTGCTAAGGTGGGTTTTCCTTACTTCGGAGGCATTCAAAACCCACACTTTACTAAAAACACACAAAGTAATGTGCTGGTGCGCACTGTGCCAGTGCAGCGCATTGCACTTGGCAAGGAGGGTGAGAAACATGAGGCGATGGTGGCTACGGTATTCGATTTGCAAGTGGCTAACTACGGTATTGCACGTGGGTTGCCAGGCGAACTCGCTGCCACCAGCTTCGACGACGACACCCCCTACACGCCGGCTTGGCAGGAGTGCATCACTGGCGTGCCACGAGAGCAGCTCATCACGGTAGCGCGCCAGTTCGCGGATAACGCTGACAAGACACATGGCAAGTCGATGGTCATCATCGGCGCGGGCATGAACCACTGGTACAACTGCGACATGAACTACCGTGGCGTCATCAATATATTGATGATGTGCGGTTGCATAGGCCAAAGTGGCGGCGGCTGGGCGCATTACGTGGGGCAGGAAAAGCTGCGCCCGCAAACTGGCTGGCTGCCACTCGCCTTTGCGCTCGATTGGATTCGCCCGCCACGCCAGATGAACTCGACCAGTTTCTTCTATGCACACACCGACCAATGGCGCTATGAAAAGCTGGGTGTGGACGAAGTGCTGTCACCGCTGGCAGATAAAAAGAAGTTTGGTGGCAGCATGATTGATTACAACGTACGCGCCGAACGCATGGGCTGGCTGCCTTCTGCACCTCAACTACAAACCAACCCGATGCAGGTGGTTCGGGCAGCGCAGGCTGCCAACATGGATCCGAAGGCATATGCCGTCAAAGCACTGCAAGATGGGTCGCTGAAAATGAGCTGCGAAGACCCTGACCACCCGGATAACTGGCCGCGCGTGATGTTTGTTTGGCGTTCCAATTTGCTGGGCTCCAGTGGCAAGGGACATGAGTACTTTTTAAAGCACTTGCTGGGCACCACTAACGGCGTTCAAGGTAAAGATCTTGGCGTTGGCGATGCCAAACCGGATGAGGTGGTGTGGCATGACAAGGCGCCAGAGGGCAAGCTTGATTTGCTGGTCACGCTGGATTTCCGTATGAGCTCCACCTGCCTGTATTCCGACATAGTGCTGCCTACCGCCACCTGGTATGAGAAGAACGACCTCAACACCAGCGACATGCATCCCTTCATTCATCCGTTATCCGCCGCGGTTGACCCGGCCTGGCAGTCACGTAGCGACTGGGATATCTACAAGGGTTTCGCCAAGAAATTTAGTGAAGTTTGCGTCGGCCACCTTGGCGTGGAACAAGAGCTGGTGCTGACGCCTTTGTTGCACGATACACCGGGTGAATTAGCGCAACCACTGGATGTGAAAGACTGGAAGCGTGGCGAAGTTGAGTTGATTCCGGGCAAGACGGCGCCACAAATGATGGTGGTGGAACGTGACTACCCCAATGTCTATAAACGCTACACGGCGCTGGGACCCTTGATGAACAGCATGGGCAACGGTGGCAAGGGCATAGGCTGGAATACACAAACCGAGGTGAGGCAACTCGGTGAGCTCAACGGCTTTGTCACGGCTGAGGGAGTGACCTTGGGTATGCCGAAAATCGAGACCGATATTGACGCTACCGAGGTGGTGTTGATGCTGGCGCCCGAGACCAATGGCCATGTGGCAGTGAAGGCTTGGGAGGCACTGGGCAAGCAGACCGGCCTGGATCATACGCACCTGGCCATGCACCACGAAGGCGAGAAGATTCGTTTTCGCGATATCCAGGCACAGCCGCGGAAGATAATCAGCTCGCCGACCTGGAGCGGGATTGAGAGCGAAACGGTTTCGTACAATGCGGGCTATACCAATGTGCATGAGATGATTCCGTGGCGCACCTTGACCGGACGGCAGCAGTTTTATATGGACCACCAATGGATGCAAGCCTTCGGTGAAGGTTTTGCCAGCTATCGACCGCCGGTAGATTTGAAGGCCACGGCTGGCATTCATGACATTAAGAGCAATGGCAACACCGAGGTGCTGTTGAACTTCATCACACCGCACCAGAAGTGGGGCATCCACTCGACCTACACCGACAATCTGCTGATGCTCACACTCAGCCGCGGCGGACCCTGTGTGTGGATCAGTGAAGACGACGCAAAGCAGGCCGGCATCATCGACAACGACTGGATCGAACTGTTTAACATCAACGGTGCTCTTACGGCACGCGCGGTGGTGAGCCAGCGGGTCAAGCCCGGCATGGTGTTGATGTACCACGCGCAGGAGAAGATCGTGAATACGCCGGGATCCGAGATTACCGGCACGCGCGGCGGCATCCACAACTCCGTGACGCGCATCGTGCTCAAGCCCACGCACATGATCGGCGGTTACGCGCAGTTCAGCTACGGCTTCAACTATTACGGAACGATCGGCACCAACCGTGACGAGTTCGTCGTGGTGCGCAAGATGAACAAGGTCGATTGGCTGGATACGCCTGCAAACGCTGAGCAGGCAACTGCCCAAACCTCATAAGGAAAAATCATGAAAATACGCGCTCAAATCGGCATGGTACTCAATCTTGACAAGTGCATTGGCTGTCATACCTGTTCCGTGACCTGCAAAAACGTCTGGACCAGTCGTCCGGGCATGGAGTACGCCTGGTTCAACAACGTCGAGACCAAGCCTGGCATCGGTTATCCCAAGGAATGGGAAAACCAGGACAAGTGGAACGGCGGCTGGGTGCGCAAAGCCAGCGGCAGCATTGAACCGCGCCAAGGGGCAAGGTGGAAACTCTTGATGCGCATTTTTGCCAATCCCAACCTGCCAGAGATCGACGACTACTACGAACCCTTCACTTTCGACTATGCCCATCTGCATTCGGCTCCCGAAATGAAGGCGGCGCCCACCGCTCGCCCGCGCAGCCTGATCTCCGGCCAGCGCATGGAAAAAATCGAATGGGGGCCGAACTGGGAAGAAATTCTGGGCGGCGAGTTCAGCAAGCGTTCAAAGGACAAGAACTTTGACGACATCCAGAAGGACATCTATGGGCAATTTGAAAACACCTTCATGATGTACCTGCCGCGTTTGTGCGAGCACTGCCTCAATCCGGCCTGCGTGGCGAGCTGTCCTTCAGGCTCGATCTACAAGCGCGAGGAAGACGGCATCGTGCTGATCGACCAGGACAAGTGCCGCGGCTGGCGCATGTGCGTCTCCGGCTGTCCGTACAAAAAGATCTATTACAACTGGAAATCGGGTAAGGCCGAGAAGTGTATTTTTTGCTACCCGCGCATAGAGGCAGGGCAGCCAACAGTGTGCTCGGAAACCTGTGTAGGCAGAATCCGTTACCTGGGTGTTCTGCTTTATGATGCCGATCGTATTCAAGAAGCCGCTAGTGTCGAACATGACCGCGACCTGTATCAGGCACAGCTTGATATTTTCCTTGACCCTAACGATCCAAAGGTGATCGAGCAGGCGCGCCTCGACGGTATTCCTGACAACTGGATGGAATCTGCTCGCAGGAGCCCGGTGTACAAGATGGCGGTGGAATGGAAAGTTGCGCTGCCGCTGCATCCGGAATACCGCACCCTGCCCATGGTCTGGTATGTACCTCCGCTGTCACCCATCACCGCTGCGGCCAATGCCGGGCATGTGGGTATTAACGGTGAAATTCCAGACGTCAATCAATTGCGCATCCCGGTGAAATACCTGGCTAATCTACTCACTGCAGGTGATACAGCGCCGGTAGTGCGTGCGCTTGAGCGCATGCTGGCCATGCGCGCTTACCAGCGTGAAAAGCACGTTGATGGCCGTATTAACACCACGGCGCTGGCACAGGTGGGCATGACGCAGTTGGAGGTGGAAGACATGTATAACGTGATGGCGATTGCCAACTATGAAGACCGCTTTGTGATACCCAGCACACACCGCGAATATGCTGAAAATACCTTCGATGTGCGTGGCGGTTGCGGCTTTTCATTTGGCAACGGCTGCTCTGACGGTACCAGCGAAACAAGCCTGTTCGGCAGCACCAAAAAGCGCACTATTCCCATCAAGGCGGAGGTCTAATCCATGGCAGCAAAACCTAAAAGCGCATCCTTGAGCCTGCGCGTATTTGCGCGCCTGCTGTCGTATCCCGATAGCGAGCTTCGCGAGTTCTTGCCAGCCATGCGCGATGTATTACACGGTGAAGCCGCCGTTACCCATGACAGGCTGGATGAACTTGATGCCCTGATTGAATGGTTGATGGTCACTGAAGCGCTCGAAATTGAAGCCAATTATGTGCAGTTGTTTGACCATGGCCGTGCGACCTCTTTGCACTTATTTGAGCATGTGCATGGTGATTCGCGCGATCGTGGCCCCGCCATGGTTGATTTGGGACAAACCTATGAGAAGGCGGGATTGTATCTGGAACTGGGCGAACTGCCCGACTACCTGCCCGCAGTGCTGGAATTTGTTTCTACCCAGCCACCTGCCGAGGCCAGGGCGTTTCTGAGCGAGATGGCGCATATATTCAACACAATTTTCAACGCCTTGCAGCAACGCCAGAGCCCTTATGCCAGCATCACGGGTGCTTTGCTGGAGTTGGCTGGTGAAAAAGTGCAAGCCGTCAAGCTGACGCCGGAAGAGCCGCTGGATAGCACTTGGGAAGAACCCGTCGTATTTGATGGCTGCTCATCAAAAGGCCAGGCCAAACCTGATCAGCCGCAACCCATCAATATCATTCCTAAAGATAGTTCTTCTAAAGGAGCAATTTTATGAGCGCCTTACACAACTTCATGTTTGGTTATTACCCATACATCTGCCTGGTGGTATTTTTTCTGGGCAGCCTGATACGCTTTGACCGCGATCAGTACACATGGAAAAGCGACTCATCGCAAATGCTACGTGCTGGTACATTGAGATGGGGCAGCAACCTGTTTCACATCGGCGTGTTGTTCCTGTTCTTCGGTCACTTCGCCGGACTGTTGACGCCGCACTCCATTTACGAGCATTTCATCAGTGCGCCCGACAAGCAAATGGTCGCCATCGTATCGGGAGGTATCGCGGGGTCGCTGTGCTTTATCGGATTGAGCCTGCTGTTGTACCGGCGCCTGTTCGACGTTCGTATTCGCGCCAACAGTCGGCCTATGGATATTGCCATCCTGGTTCTGCTTTGGTTGCAATTGACGCTGGGCCTGATGACCTTGCCCTTGTCGTTGCATCATTCCGATGGCAGCGCAATGATAGCCTTGGGTGATTGGGCGCAACGGATCGTTACTTTCCGCCCCGATGCCGCTGTACAAATTATCGCCGTGGAATGGGTCTATAAGGCGCATCTAATACTGGGCATGACCATCTTTTTGCTGTTTCCATTCAGTCGCCTGGTCCATGTGTGGAGCGGCTTCGCATCACTGGGCTATCTGGTTCGGCCATACCAGGTCGTGCGTAGCCGTCGCCTCAACATACCGCCCGGTCACAATCTTCCGCCCAAGCCAGACGCTAACGCTTAAGGAGCATGATCCATGACTAACAACACCTTGATAGCCTCAGCCATTGCCCGTATTAACGGCGTAGCCCTGAACACGGCGGATGAAGAACTAACGCCCGAGGCATTGCGCCAGCGCGCCTGTACTGAACTGCTACGTCAGGCCGCACAAAAAGCAGGCTTGCTGGATGGAGACGATACGCCAACGATGGATGGTGTGACCGGCGAAGCCGCCTCCAATGCCATTGATGCACTGCTGGAGCAAACCCTCACTGTGCCAGAACCTTCGGAAGAAGCGTGCCGCCGCCACCATGCGGCACACCAAAGCACCTATAGCACAGGCGAGAGAGTGCGCGTGCGCCATATTTTGTTTGCGGTCACGCCTGGCGTTGATGTGGTAGCCTTGCGCAATCGGGCAGAGACCAGCTTGCTCGATGTGCGCTGCCATGATGGCGCTGTCAGTAATGAAGTTTTTGCCGATACCGCGCGCAAGCTCTCCAACTGCCCCAGTGGTGAGCAAGGCGGTGGCCTGGGTTGGCTGACGGCTGATGATTGTGCGCCAGAATTTGCGCGTGAGCTGTTTGGTCATGCAGAAGTGGGCGTGTTGCCGCGTCTGGTGCATAGCCGCTTTGGCTTGCATGTGGTGGAAGTGCTGGAGCGTGAGCCCGGTATGCCTCAGGATTTTGAAGCTGTCAGTGGCGCGGTTATGATGTCGCTACGGCAGCAGACCTTTGTGACGGCACTGCGCCAATACCTGCGCTTGCTGGCTGGTAAAGCCGCGGTGGAGGGTGTGGAACTTGATGCAGCCGACACGCCGCTGGTGCAGTAACCGTGAATTTTTGAACTTTGATGATATTAGGAGTATAGGCGTGGCAATACAACAACATGCGGATGCGGTAACCATGAACATTTCGAGCTTTGATGACTTGTTGTGCGCCGCGCGCGAGCAGTCAGAGCCGCAGCGGCTACTGTTCGTTTTTGCCAATGCCGTGCTGCCTGATGACAGCACACCCGAGCAGCGCGCCCGCTTCGAGGCCGGACAAGGTGGTGCGCTCACACCGCTGATGTCGGTCGATAAGGCTCTCGAAGAACTGAGCACTTTCGAAGCACTGGTGGAAGAGTCGCACAATTTCGGACAAGACTGGACCATCGTATTTGTGGCCAGCCTGTCCGGGCGCGAGGGCAAGGAACCGACGAGCGAAGAAGCCGACCTGGCGCTACAACGTATGATTGAGTCCATCAATACCGGCGTGTTCGGCTCGTTTATCCCATTCAACCGGGATGGCCAGATCATCCTGTTTAACTAAGTCAAGTTTGCACGTGAGCTGTTTGGCCTGCATGTGGTGGAAGTGCTGGAGCTAGAACCTGATGCAGCCCGGCATTTTGAAGCTGTCATTGGTGTCCTGACACTGGCATGATGCGTTTTTTGAAGCAAGGTCACTAACATGAAAAATGGATACATCAACACAGTCCTTTTGCCGCCCTTCTGTCTTGTGCTGTTATTGGGAGGCTGTGGTGGCGGTAAGCTTTGGCCGTTTGGGGAAGGTCAGGCACAAGGCCGCTCAAACGCACCAGCAAATTCGACCGAATACCAGTGTAACGCTGGCAAGAAGTTCTATGTGAGGATGCTGGATAAGGGCAACACAGCCTGGCTCATTCTGCCTGACAGGGAAGTATCCCTTGCAAAGGCTGCCTCTGGCTCTGTCGCACGCTTCAGTAATGGCATTTCTACGCTTAGTATGAATGGGGACGAGGCGACACTTGATGTGAGCCCTGCAGTATCTCTGACTGGCTGCAAGGCACGCAAGTAAAAACGCCAGCGCGAAGCTGGCGTGGACGCGGACTAATTTTGATTCGATTAGTTTAAAGCGTCTTTGAGCGATTTGCCTGCGCGGAAACCAGGAGCTTTGCGTGCAGCAATTTTCAGCTCTTTACCTGTCTGCGGGTTGCGGCCAGTGCGTGCTGCACGTTCGCTTACAGTAAAAGTGCCAAACCCAATCAAGGTAACAGTATCGCCAGCCTTAAGTGCGGTGGTGACACTTGCGGTAAATGCATCGATAACTTTGCCAGCAGCTGCTTTGGAAATGCCAGCTTCAGTCGCGACTTGTTCGATCAGTTCTTGTTTGTTCATTTAGGAGATCATTCTCAAATGTTGTGGGAATGGCTATCTTAACCTAGTCTTTGGCCTGTGGTGAACTAGCTTGATAACAAATAGCCAGATTTTTAGTCCATTTTGCCTGGTGTGGAAAATCAGCTACCAGGCCATGTCTGCGCAAGAGATTGTGAAGGGGATAATCGTATTGATGGATGGCTAGTGCACTGAGCCGGGTATGCGACATCAGGTATAGTGATTTTATGCGTTGCGACGTTAGCATTGAAGGCGTTATACAAGGGAAGTTATTCTTTGTCGCCGATGACTCATTCATACAAGTCCAGGTTTGCTTAATGAATGTTTATATTCAGATAAGGATTTAATCATGGGAAATTTGTTGACTGGCTATAAGGCAGAAGTTGAATTACTTGGTGACCGTCTGGATCAGGCAGTCTTGTTGGCAGGTAAGCAGTTAAACGATGTTGTAGAGCGGGCGAGCAGTCAGTTGGATGAACGTATCACACAGGTTAGCGACGAATTGCATGACCAGCGCAAGCTCACTAAATCTGATATTGAAGAGCTGATTGACTACGCGACCATAAGTTTTGCTAAGGTCTTGGACCAGCGCATTGAAAAGCTGCGGGTAGAAACGTCCGAGGTGATTTCTGACAAGATCAATCAGGTGAGAACAGAGTTAACCGAAGCTGCCAGTGAACAAAAGCGTAACGTTTTAAGGAATGCCGTTATTGCAATTGGCGCTTCCATCATCGTCGGTGTGGTTTCGCTCTATTACAAAAAATATCTGCACGGTGATATTGATCTGATCGATATATTCCGTTCGACCTTGCTAGCGCTCACTGTGGGGTATGCCCTTTGGCTTCTCTTCAAGCAGCTGGGCGCATATTTACAATCTGGCAGATTAAAACGAAATGCCGTGATGGTCGGGCTTAAATATTTTGACGTGCTGCGACCTAAAGGAGCTGGATGGCAGTTTTTGGGGCTGGCGCTGATTATTGTCATATGGGCGGTAGCAACATTCACTTCAGTATTTCAAACCTTGATCGGCAGGTGAAATGGGCTGGTGTGCGCAACTGATATAGAGCACAAGGGGTTGGGAATGAGTTTTTTCAACCTTCGCGCTGTTCTAATGCTTGTACTCCTCTGTCTTACTTTTGGCCTTTTTCACCACTGCGCTCTATATCCTTGCCTGTGTCCTGCATAGTGTTGCGGCCTGTTACAGATTCCCATATACCGACTTACACGCTCTTCGCTATGCCCAGTCAGCCATGTGCGTAGGATAACTGGGACGGTATAATCTGCAGCTGTCAAACGCGTTTTTTCAGAATGGGGCATGTATGAAAAGCTATCGTAAGGAACTCTGGTTTAACCCACCCACCCGTGTCGCTTTTATCAATATCACTTCGCAGGTGCAGGAATGTTTACGCGAAAGTGGTGTGCGTGAAGGCTTTGCACTCGTAAATGCCATGCACATTACCGCCAGCGTATTCATTAATGACGATGAGTCGGGATTACATCATGATTACACGCAATGGCTGGAAAGATTGGCGCCGCACGAGCCGATTCGCAATTATCGCCATAATGATACTGGCGAAGATAATGCGGACGCCCACATGAAGCGTCAGGTAATGGGGCGTGAAGTCGTGGTCGCCATTACCGAGGGTCAGCTGGATTTTGGTCCGTGGGAACAGATTTTTTATGGTGAATTTGATGGCCGCCGCAAGAAACGGGTGCTGGTAAAGATTATTGGTGAATAAGTTAATCGACTACACTCGCAGTCATCGATAGAAAACTCGTGCAGGCAGCCAAGGTATTGAACCGAGTGTGCCTTGGCTGCCAAGTCGCTAGCTTTGAATGTAGCTTTCCAATTGCTCAATTAAAAACTGCTGATAGGAAATAGTTTCTTTTACCAGGTCGCCAATCGATAGCACGCCGACCACCTTGCCATTTTCCACCACCGGAAGATGACGTACGCGTTTGCCAGATATCAGGTTCATACAGTCATCCATCATATTATCCGGAGATACCGTAATAGTGGCAGTAGACATAACGTCCCTTACAGGGGTGGTGCGAGAGGTTCTACCTTTAAGCGCTACTTCACGCGCATAGTCGCGTTCAGAGAAAATTCCCACAAGGTGTTCATCTTCCAGCACGATCAAGGCGCCGATATGGTTCTCAGCCATTATCAGCAGTGCATCATAAACCGTGCTTGCAGGAGTAATTGAAAATACGTAATTGCCCTTATCTTCTAATAATTGCCGAACGGTTTTCATGTGATTCTCCTCAATAATTTTTATGCTGCTTTAGGAAAATATACACCTTTAAACACCACCGTTAAATACTAACATTATTGACATAGTAAGCTGGCTAACTATAATGCGGCTAACCATGTTACAACTTCGAGATTTACCTACAACAGAAACTCTGAGCAAATTTGTGCAGCGATATCCTGAAGCGGATGTCAGTGCGATTGCTACTTTCTTGCATTTGCTGCGAGTAGCGACGGATTTATCCACGGCACTTGATGAATGCCTCAGCCGGCATGGTTTGTTGCAAGGCCGCTGGTGGGTGTTGATCTTGCTGATGCGCGAAGAGAAAAACATTTCCACACCTTCAGCGCTGGCTGATAAGGCCGGCGTAACACGCGCCACAATGACCGGTTTAATCGATGGGCTGGAACGAAATGGTTTGGTGGAGCGGATTTTTGATGCCGAAGATCGTCGGCGCGTATCGATCAAGTTGACTGCCGCCGGACAAGCCAAGCTGGACGACGTGATGCCTGATTACTACAGTCGATTGCGACTATGCATGGCTGGTCTGAACGAGACGGGCCGCGATCAGTTGCAGGAAATGCTGAAACTTATTCAAGCAGGAGTGGGTGCATTTTCTGCACAGTGAGATTTTTTGCCTATTTAGCCAGGTGGCTAATTATTTGATGGCAATATTGAAATGGAGAGAATTTAACCATGCCTGCTCATAACTCCACGGCAGTACGTGCATTCGTCGCCCTGCTCCTGCTTGCCGTGGTCTGGGGCTATAACTGGGTAGTGATGAAGTATGCACTGCAGGATATCGGTGCTTTTCAGTTTGGCGCCATACGTACTTTTTTTGGCGCTGTATGCTTAATGGCGCTGCTTGTGGTGCTGCGCAAGCCTATGCGTCTCAGGGAAATTCCCACACTGATTCTGCTGGGCGTTTTGCAGACCAGTGGATTTACCGGCTTGGTTATCTGGGCCTTGGTGGAAGGTGGCGCCGGTAAAACGGCGGTGCTGACTTACACCATGCCATTCTGGGTCATGGTGCTGGCATGGCCGCTGTTGGATGAGAAGATACGAGGCATGCAGTGGGCAGCTGCTTTGTTTTCCGTGATGGGCTTGCTATTTATATTAGACCCGTTGCATTTGGGTACGGATTTATTCAGCATGATATTGGCGGTGTTTGCAGGCGTACTCTGGGCGCTAGCCGTGATCATTGCCAAGAAGCTGCATCAGCGCACGCCTGATCTCGATTTGTTATCACTTACCGCCTGGCAGATGCTGTTTGGTTCGATGCCTCTAGTCCTGGTCGCCCTGTTGGTCCCTGCGCCACCCATCCATTGGACGCCATATTTAATTGGCGCCCTGATATTCAATGCAGTATTTTGCAACGCTCTGGCCTGGCTGCTCTGGCTCTATGCCTTGCAGCGCCTCGAGGCCGGCATTGCCAGCATGGCTTCCATGTTAACGCCGGTAATTGGCGTACTGGCCGCGTGGTGGCAGTTAGGCGAAATCCCCACTGATGCAGAGACAGCGGGGATGCTGCTGATAGGGCTTTCGCTGGTGATTATTTCAGTACGTGCCATGCGCAAGCATGAACAGGTTGAGCCAGCCATGGGCCAAGACTGAATTCCGCAGCATGTGCGCTTATCTCTTCTGCCGTCCTGGTAGTTGGGGGATGTATCGCCTATGGTAGAATTCGACAAGTTTTCAGGATATTAGATTAAAGGATTCGAGAAATGGCAGGGCATTCCAAATGGGCCAACATCCAGCATCGCAAAGGTCGCCAGGACGCCAAGCGCGGCAAAATATTCACTCGTCTGATTAAAGAAATCACCGTGGCCGCACGCATGGGCGGCGGCGATGCGGCGACTAATCCGCGTCTGCGCATGGCAGTGGAAAAGGCCAAAAGCGAATCCATGCCCAAGGACAATATCGAGAACGCGATCAAGCGTGGCTCTGGCCAGCTGGATGGGGTGAACTACGAGGAAATCCGTTATGAAGGCTACGGTATTGGCGGTGCGGCTGTCATGGTGGATTGTTTGACTGATAACAAGCAGCGAACCGTTGCCGATGTGCGCTTTGCGTTCTCAAAAAATGGCGGCAATCTCGGTACGGATGGCTCGGTGGCATTTCTGTTCAAGCATTGCGGCACGCTGGTGTTTGAACCCGGCACTAGCGAAGATCAGGTGATGGAAGCCGCTTTGGATGCAGGTGCCGAGGATGTCGTCAGCAATGACGACGGCAGTATCGAGGTGATTACCGCGCCGAATGATTTTAGCACGGTAAAAGAGGCGCTGGAAAAAGCAGGGCTTAAAGCGGTGCTGACCGAAGTCACTATGAAGGCTGCCACCGAAACCGAACTCACCGGTGACGACGCAGCCAAAATGCAAAAGCTGCTCGATGCGCTTGATGACCTGGATGATGTGCAGGATGTCTACACCTCAGCAGTAATCACAGAGTGACGCCGGCTCCTATTTTTTTGATCGAATGCTTATGTCAAAAATTCAGGTACTGAGGATACTTGGCATAGATCCCGGCTTGCGATTAACCGGTTTTGGCGTGATCGAAAAAGTTGGAGAAAAGCTGCTCTATATATCCAGCGGCACCATCAAGACCACTACAGGTAAAGGCGCAGACATCGAAGATTTGCCAACGCGCCTCAAGACCATACTGGATGGTCTGTTTGAAGTCATTGAAACCTATCAGCCACAGCAGGTCGTAGTAGAAAAAGTGTTTGTGAACGTCAACCCGCAATCCACGCTATTGCTGGGCCAGGCGCGTGGTGCCGCTATCAGCGCGGCAGTAATCCGGCAACTGCCGGTGGCTGAATACACCGCTTTGCAAGTCAAACAGTCGGTGGTCGGCAACGGCCACGCTGCCAAAGAGCAGGTGCAGGAAATGGTCAAGCGCTTGCTTAATTTACCCGCAGCGCCCAAGCCGGATTCTGCCGATGCGCTTGCCTGCGCCATCTGTCATGCCCACGGCGGACAGGGGCTGGGCAAGCTGGCCACAGCCGGTTTCCGTGTGCGTGGCGGCAGGTTGGTATAGCGTTATGCCTTTAATCAAAATTTCCCTTTTCATCCTATTCTTCAGGGAGATTGCATGATAGGCCGACTCAAGGGAGTGCTTCTTGAAAAGACGCCGCCTTTTGTATTGCTGGACGTCAGTGGCGTTGGTTATGAAATCGAAGTGCCGATGAGCACTTTCTATAACTTGCCTGCCATTGGTGAGGGCGTGGTGTTGCTTACCCAGTTTATCGTGCGCGAAGATGCCCAGTTGCTATACGGATTTGGCAGTGACCGCGAGCGTGCGACTTTTCGTCAGTTGCTGAAGGTTAATGGTGTGGGTGCCAAGTCGGCACTGTCCATTCTTAGCGGCCTGTCCGTGGAGGACTTGGTGCAAGCTGTTGCTCTGCAAGAAACTGCGATGTTGACGCGCGTGCCGGGCGTAGGCAAAAAGACTGCCGAGCGCCTGCTACTGGAATTGAAAGACAAGTTCACCATCGATGGCATGGCTGCCATGAGTTCGATGCAGCCCAAATCCGTCAGCGGCGACGTGCTGAATGCGCTTCTGGCGCTGGGTTACAACGAGCGTGAAGCGCTGGCGGCGGTGAAACTGTTACCCGCTGATATCGTGGTGGCAGATGGCATTCGGCAGGCTCTGAAATCGTTATCCAAGGCATAATTCCCGTATGAACTATGCCAACCGTCTCGCACGTATTGCTCTGGTGGTTGCGCTCATCGTCGGCTGCTTTCTTGTGTTGCACCCCTTTATGGCGGGCATCCTGTTTGCCGCAGTTATTTGTGTTTTTACCTGGCCACTTTATCGACGTATGTGGTTTTACTTAGGTAAGCGTGACACATTGGCTGCGATAACGATGACCATGCTACTGTTGGTAGCCTTGATTTTACCAATGGCTTATCTTGCCGCAAACCTGGCTGATTCCGCGGCAGCACTGCTCGATCAGATGCGACATGCGCTGCAAAATCTGCAACCGCAACCGCCTGAGTGGATGCAGAATCTTCCCTTGATCGGCGACCAAGTCAGCGAATCCTGGGAGCGCGTAGCAGTCAGCCATGAAGAGCTCATGAAGTTGCTGCAACAATATTACGAACCGATGCGTAAATTCAGTCTGCAAGCAGTGCAAGTAGTGGCAGGTGGTTTTTTACAATTGCTGTTGGTGGTGTTTATTGCCTTCTTCTTTTATCGGGATGGCGTAAGCTTGTCGGAGAGCATGGTCGCCATCGCGCGCAAGCTTGGCGGCAAATTAGGCCAGGATATGCTGCACCTGTCATGCAATACAGTAAATAGTGTGATGTTAGGTATTTTTGGCACGGCATTGGCTCAGGCAATAGTGGCATTAGTGGGATTTCTGATTGCCGGAGCACCAGCGCCAATATTGCTGGCATCAATCACGTTTTTCTTCTCTATCATTCCGTTCGGCCCCCCATTAGTATGGGGCGGTGCGGCGCTGTGGCTATATAGTCATGGGGAGCAGGGCTGGGCAATTTTTCTTGCAGTGTATGGTTTGCTCGCTATCAGCAGCGTGGATAATGTAGTGAAGCCTATTCTTATCAGCCACTCGTCCAAACTGCCATTATTGCTAATCGTGCTAGGGGTGCTGGGTGGTGCGATAACTTTTGGTTTTGTCGGAATTTTCCTTGGACCGACACTGCTGGCAGTCGGCCAGACACTCATTGCACACTGGATTACTTTGCAAAACAAGGAGAAATCTGAAATTCCATGATAGAAACTGATCGTCTAATTGCTGCTGAATCCGTAGGCCGTGAAGAGGAAGCGCTCGAGCGTGCGCTTCGTCCCAAGGCCCTGACCGAGTATGTGGGGCAGGAAAAAGCGCGCGGCCAACTGGAGATTTTTATCAGCGCTGCGCGTGGGCGCAGCGAAGCGCTGGATCACGTGTTGCTGTTCGGGCCGCCTGGCTTGGGCAAGACCACGCTGGCACACATTATTGCCAGGGAAATGGGCGTTAATTTGCGCCAGACCTCTGGCCCTGTGCTAGAGCGCGCAGGAGATCTGGCAGCGTTGCTGACCAATCTTGAGCCCAATGACGTGCTGTTTATCGACGAAATTCATCGCTTGTCGCCCGTGGTCGAAGAAATTCTTTACCCGGCAATGGAAGACTATCGTCTCGATATCATGATAGGCGAAGGGCCGGCAGCGCGTTCCGTGCGGCTTGATCTGCCGCCATTCACCCTGATTGGTGCAACTACCCGAGCCGGTATGCTGACTAATCCGTTGCGCGACCGCTTCGGCATTGTTTCGCGGCTTGAATTTTATACTGCGGAGGAATTGGCACGCATCGTTGATCGTTCTGCTGGCTTGCTGGAAGTGATTATCCAGGAAGCGGGTGCGCTGGAGATCGCCAAGCGTTCGCGTGGCACGCCACGTATTGCCAATCGCCTGCTGCGCCGTGTGCGTGATTATGCTCAGGTAAAAGCCGATGGCATGGTGACGCCGGATATTGCCGATGCAGCACTTAAAATGCTGGATGTGGATAAGCTCGGTTTTGACGTCATGGATAGAAAATTATTGATGGCCGTACTGGAGAAATTTGGCGGTGGCCCGGTTGGGCTGGATAATCTTGCAGCCGCTATCGGTGAAGAGCGCGACACAATTGAAGATGTGCTGGAACCCTATCTTATTCAGCAGGGCTATTTAATGCGTACACCGCGCGGACGCGTTGCTACGCAATTGTCGTATCAGCATTTCGGCCTGCTGACGCCCAAGGAGCTGGCCAGTGGAGAACTCTGGCAACAATGAAGGCGGCAATGAGTCAGTTTATTTGGCCAGTCCGTGTCTATTACGAAGATACTGACGGCGGTGGTGTGGTCTACCATGCGAATTACCTGAAGTTTATGGAACGTGCCCGTACTGAGTGGCTGCGTAGTTTGGGTTTTGAGCAGACGGAACTCCGAGCTGAAATGGGAATCATCTTCTTGGTACGCGGGCTTAAGATACAATATCGGCGTCCAGCCTGCTTCAATGAAGTGCTGACGGTGATAACCAAACTAATTAGAGTAGGAAGAAGTTTGCTTGAGTTTGAACAAATCATACAACGCGGTGACGTAATACTTACAGAATCTATAATAGAAGTCGTTTGTGTCGATGCCAACCAATTCAAGCCTGTCAGTATCCCTACTGAAATCCGAAATATGATGCAACTTACGGAGTCTGAATGAACCCTGTCGCAATTAATCCAACTACGGACATGTCGCTGTTTACCTTGCTCTCTGGCGCCAGTTTGCCAGTACAAATGGTCATGGCCGTGCTGCTGCTTATTTCGCTGGCTTCATGGTGGTATATCTTCATTAAGGTGTTCACGCTCCAGCAGGCTGAAAAAGAGGCTGTTGATTTCGAGAATAATTTCTGGGCAGGCGGCGACCTGAATCAGCTTTATGACGGCGTGACCGCCGGGCGCCGCAAGAGCCAGGGGATGGCGAGTATTTTTGAAGCGGGCTTCAAGGAATATGCCCGGCACAAACGCCAAGGCGGGCAGGGAGTCAGCGACATTATGGAAGGCTCGCGCCGCGCTATGCGTGCCGCCTACAATCGCGAGATGGACGAGCTGGATGCGCATTTGCCTTTCCTTGCATCTGTTGGTTCGGTCAGTCCTTATATCGGCTTATTTGGTACGGTATGGGGCATTATGAATGCCTTTCGCGGTCTGGCTAACATGGCGCAAGCAACGCTGGCGCACGTCGCTCCTGGTATCGCTGAAGCCTTGATTGCCACGGCCATTGGCTTGTTCGCAGCGATTCCTGCAGTGATTGCCTATAACCGTTTCGCCGCTACTGTAGATAGAATGGCCATACGTTACGAAAGCTTTATGGAAGAGTTCACCAACATTTTGCAGCGCAAGGCTTGAGGGCTGGCTGATGTCGCGTACCAGAAAACGCCGTTTGATGAACCAGATTAACGTCGTGCCTTATATCGACGTGACGCTGGTGCTGCTGGTTATTTTTATGGTCACAGCACCCATGACCAATCCTGGGGCAGTTGAGCTGCCGCAAGTTGGTCAAGCTTTAAAGCAGACTGGTGCGCCATTGGTGATAACAATCAAACCGGATGGCATGGCCGAGCTGGATGGCAAAGCCGTGGAGCGCGATCAGCTGCTTTTTGAAGTGCGCAGCCAGCTGGAGAAAGATCCACAGCGCTCGGTTGTGGTAGCGGCTGACGAGAAAGTGCAGTACGGAAAAGTTATCCAGGTGATGGATATGCTCAAGCTGGCAAAAGTTGAAAAAGTCGGGCTGTTATTTAAGCCTGCACCCAAATAGTTTAAAGATGATACGTGCACACGAAAATCCGCTGGCATTGCGCGCCGGACTTTTGTCCGTATTGGTGCATGGCGTGCTGTTGGCGATTTTACTTATTTCGTTCAACTGGAAAGCCGTGCAGCCTGCGAATATTGCTGAGGTGGAATTGTGGGATAGCTTGCCGCCCAAGCAGCCAGCAATAAAGCCTGTGCCGCCAATGCCTGAGCCACCCAAGCGCGAACCGGTGCTTGAAAAAAAACCGGAACCCAAGCCTGAGCCGCCACCTGAACCTAAAGCTGAAATTCAGCTAAAAAAGGAACCAGTAAAAGAGCTAAAGCCCAAAGTGGAAAAACCGGTTGAAAAGCCCACGCCACCTAAGCCTGATCCTGCGGTGAAGGCGAAAGAGGACGAAAAACGCAAGCTGGCCGAGTTGCAGAAAATGTTTGCTGAAGAAGATAAAAACTCACAGCAACAGCGGCATAAGAATGAAGCTCAGGCTTCTGCAAAAGCAGCTTCAGCCGCCGCATCGGCTGGCGAGATAGATAAATATATGGGCTTGATAAGCAGCAAAATCCGCCGGAATGTAAACAAGCAATTGTGCGGTACCGGCAAGCCTGAGCTCACATTCAGCATTGCCTTGATGCCCACGGGCGAAGTGATCGGTAGCCCCAGATTGCTCAAAGGCAGTGGTATCGCTGCTTGCGATGAGGCGGTGGAACGTGCGATTAAATTATCTCAGCCTTTGCCGCTGCCGCCACAACCAGAGTTATTCTCGCAATTCCGCGATCTAAATTTGATATTCAAGCCAAATGATGATAATTAGTCTGGTAAAATGCCGTTTGAGTTTGCCGATAGGGAACTTTGCATCACTTTCTTGCCCATAATACTCATGACCAAATTCCGCTTATTTCTTAGTTTATTTCTATTGCTGTTACCCCTGACTGGCCGTTCAGCGCTCACCATTGAAATTGTGGGCGGTGCTGCGCAGCAGATTCCTATTGCTATTGTGCCATTTTCGCAGCCAGCTAATCAGCTGGCGCTGGGGCAGCAAGATACGATTGCTAATATTATTGGTGCAGATTTGCGGCGCAGCGGCCTATTCCGTGTGCTGGAAACGCGTGGCGCAGCGAACCAGCCGCATGAAATTGCCGAAGTTAAATACGCGGAATGGGCGGCTTTGCAGGCGCAAGCGCTGACAATCGGAACGGTGGAAAGCTTGCCTGGCAACCGTCTCAAAGTGTCATTCCGGCTGCTTGATGTGCTTAAGCAGAGTCAGCTGGCAGGCTTGGAATACAATATCACCCCGGCACAGCTGCGCACGACCGCACATCGTATTGCAGACGTTATCTATCAAAAGCTCACAGGGGAGGCCGGCGTGTTCGCTACGCGCATTACCTATGTGAGCAAGGCCGGCAACCGCTATTCCCTGCAAGTGGCGGATGCAGATGGGTATGGTCCGCAAACAGTAGTTTCATCCAATGAGCCGATTATTTCTCCCGCCTGGGCTCCCGATGGTACAAAGCTCGCTTATGTTTCCTTTGAAAAGAAGAAGCCAGTAGTTTTTGTGCAGTCTCTGGTTTCCGGTCAGCGCTATGTGTTGGCAAACTTTAAAGGTAACAATAGTGCGCCAGCATGGTCACCGGATGGCAAGAGGCTGGCGATAGTGCTGACGCACTCTGCCAATTCCCAGATATATCTGATCAATACCGATGGTACTGGTTTGCGGCCTCTTACTCGTAGCAGCGCTATTGATACCGAGCCGGTTTGGTCTCCCGACGGCAAGTGGATTTATTTCACATCTGATCGTGGTGGCAGTCCGCAGATTTATCGCGTTTCTTCAACCGGTGGGGATGCTCAGCGCGTCACGTTTGAAGGCAATTACATTGTCAGCCCGCGTCTGTCTCCGGATGGCAAGTCGCTGGCTTATATCCGGCAAGAACAGGGCAGATTCCGTGTGGCATTGCAGGATCTCGCCAGTGGCCAGGTACAGATATTGAGTGATGGTTCCCAGGATGAGTCGCCCAGTTTCGCACCTAATGGCCGTTTGATTCTCTACGCCACTAGCATTAATGGCAGGGGGACGCTGGCTGCAGTTTCTGCAGATGGTCGCGTTAAGCAACGATTAAGCGAGACCAATGGCGATGTACGGGAACCTGCCTGGGGCCCCGCGGCCAACTAAAGATTTTTTGTGGTGTAATTAATGTAATGTAATTTAATGGAGAGAAAAAATGAATAAACGTTTATTTGTGAGTGTATTAATGGCCATGATGCTTGCGGCCTGTTCCAGCAAAGCGGTGAAACAGACCCCGGCGCCTGCGGTCCAGGATAAGAGCCCATCTACCCAAGCCACGCCTGCCGATGGGTCTGCTGCAACATCTGGCATGGCTGAATCCGGTATGTCGGTGAACCCGCTTAAAGACCCTAACAATATTCTGTCACAGCGCAGTGTTTACTTCGATTTCGACAAGGATGAAGTCAAGTCTGAGTATCGCGCCCTGATTGAAGCCCATGCCAAGTACCTGCTGGCACATGCCGATGCTAAAGTTTTTCTGAAAGGCAATACTGATGACCGCGGAGCTCGTGAATACAACTTGTCTTTGGGTCAGCGCCGTGCAGTTGCCGTGAAGAAGGTATTGAACCTGTTGGGTGTGCAGGATAAGCAAATTGAAACCGTGAGCTTTGGCGAAGAAAAAGCCCAAACAAATTGCCGTGATGACGCTTGCTACAAAAAAGACCGTCGCGTTGATATTGCTTACGAAAACGAGTAATTGTCATGCGTAATCTGATTCTGGTTGCGGGTTGCCTGCTGGCTTTGTCTCAAACCGCGCAAGCGGCATTGTTTGGTGATGATGAGGCACGCAAAAAAATTGCTGAACTACAGCAGCAGGTCCAAAACCAGAATCAGGCTACACAAGCTTTACTGGCTGAGCTAAAGAAAAATCAGCAGGCTCTGGAACAGCGATTTACAGCCGTTGAGGCTGTTATCAAAGGCCAAGGCCTGATGGATATACTGGGCCAGATCGAACGGCTGAATCAGGATTTAAATCAGGTTAAAGGCCAGCTCGAAGTAGCGACCCACAATATTAATACTGCACAGCAGCGGCAACGTGACCTGTATGGAGATGTGGATGGTCGCTTACGCAAGCTGGAAGGTGGTTCTACACAATCCGTCACGATAAGTGGCGATGCGCCTGCTGCAGCGCCCGCGCCCGGAGCCAATGCAGCTTCGGCGGCAAGTGCTGCAAATGAGGCTAAAGACTATGCATCTGCCCAGGCTTTATCCAGCTCAGGCAAGTATAGAGAGGCGTTCGATGCCTATGAGAAATTTCTTCAAACCTATCCGAACAGCAGTATTGTGCCTGACGCGCAATACTCCTTGGGTTATACGCAGTTCTCGCTGAAGAATTACAAGGCGGCAATTGCCACGCAGCAAAAGCTGATCAAGCAATATCCCGATAGTCCAAAAGTGCCGGATGCCATGTTTAATATGGCTAACAGCCAGATTCAATTGGCAGACATTGCGGGCGCTAAAAAAACACTACGTAGTCTGCTTAATCTATATCCCAACAGCGATGTGGCCCCCAGTGCCAAGCGACGGTTAACGGTGCTAGACTCCATCAAATCCAAGTAACTTCACGATGTAAGCCTGTGTTGCGAATTCACGAAATCTTTTACTCCCTGCAAGGGGAGTCATCTCGCGTTGGGCTGCCTACTGTATTTGTACGCCTGACGGGCTGCCCCATGCGCTGCGTTTATTGTGATACCGCTTACGCATTTACTGGCGGACAAAACATGGCGTTGGCGGACATTATGACGAAAGTGGCCGAATATGGCACTCGCTACGTCACCGTGACTGGCGGCGAACCGTTGGCACAGAAAAAATGCCTGGTATTGCTTAAGCAGCTTTGCGATGCGGGCTACGACGTGTCGCTAGAAACTGGCGGTGCCATTGATACTGGCAGGGTTGACCCTCGGGTGTCGGTTATTCTGGACATTAAAACCCCCGGATCTGGCGAAATGGAAAAAAATCTCTGGGGTAATCTGCAATATCTCAAACCAAAAGACGAAGTAAAGTTTGTGCTTTGTGACCGCAGCGATTACGACTGGGCTAAGCAGGTGCTAGCCGAGCATGCGCTGACAGACAAATGCAGCGTGCTTTTTTCGCCGGTATATCAACAAGTAACCCCAACCGAGCTGGCTGAATGGATATTGCAGGACAAGCTGTCCGTGCGTATGCAGTTGCAGCTGCATAAAATCCTATGGGGTGAGGTTGCTGGTAAATGAATACCAAGATGCCCGCAAGGGGCATGTCCGCCGAGTGCCCGCAGCGTAGCGGCAACCTCGGCGCCAAAGCCGTGGTGTTGCTCTCTGGAGGCCTGGATTCCGCTACGGTACTGGCGATTGCGCGTAGTCAAGGCTATGAATGCTATTGCCTGAGTCTGGACTATCACCAGCGTCATGTCGCCGAACTCCAGGCGGCTGAACAGATTGCAAATGTCTTGGGCGCAGCGGCGCACCGGGTCGCGAAACTTGATCTGTCCATGTTTGGCGGTTCGGCACTTACTGATTCCAGAATTGATGTTCCGGAATCTCCAACAGAAGGCATCCCGGTTACCTATGTCCCGGCACGCAACACCATTATGCTTTCGCTCGCATTGGCCTGGGCCGAGGTGCTGGAAGCGCAAGATATTTTTATCGGGGTGAATGCGCTCGATTACTCCGGCTATCCGGATTGCCGCGCTGAGTATGTGCAAGCTTTCCAGCGCATGGCTAATCTCGCTACCAAGTCCGCAGTGGAAGGGCGCACCATTACGGTTCATGCACCACTCATTGATCTAACCAAGGCAGAAATTATCAAGCTTGGTAAAGCTAAGGGTGTGGACTACGGCATGACGGTTTCCTGCTATCAAGCGGATGATGCTGGTCAGGCTTGCGGTTTATGTGATTCCTGCCGCCTGCGTCGGGAAGGTTTTGCCGCTGCAGGCTTGGTCGATCCCACACGCTATAAGCTCCGCTATCAAGCCTAGGCAGCGGCTTGACGTAAAAGGGTTGTTTGCTCAGCCAGATTTCCCTTGCCAACACCATCAAAAATAACGTAAAATCCGCGCCTTTCTGTCAAGACTAAAGAGAACAAGATTATGGTGATCATTCGACTAGCCCGCGGTGGCGCGAAGAAAACCCCTTTTTACAGCGTAGTGGTTGCTGATTCACGCAATCGTCGCGATGGTCGCTTCATTGAGCGTGTTGGTTTTTACAACCCGCTTGCCAAAGTTGGCCAGGAAGGTCTGCGTTTAGATAACGCACGTATCACACATTGGCAAAGCAATGGCGCGCAGCTTTCAGATTGCGTAGCGCGTCTGGTTAAGCAACATGCAAAAGGCCCGGAAGCGGCATTGGCTGCCAAGGAAAAAGAAGCGGCTAAGATTGCTGCGGTAAAAGCCAAAGCTGCTGCTGCCGAAGCTGCCAAGCTTAAAGAAGCTGCGGATACTGCTAAGGCAAAAGAGGCTGCAGAAGCCGCTGAAGCTAAAGCTGCCGTTGCTGCAACAGAAGCAGCTGAAGTTAAAGAAGCTCCAGACGCTGCTTAATTTGGCTAAACCGCTTTCAGGTGTGAAAGTGGTTGTGTGGAGCAAGTTGTGAGTGAAATGGTAGTCATGGGGCGCATCGTCGCCCCATATGGCATTTATGGCTGGCTAAAAGTACAGCCGGATACCGAAATGCTCGATGGCCTTTTCGATTACCCGGAATGGTGGCTAGGACGTGACGACGGGCTGAGAAATACGCCGTGGCAGAAGTTCAGCGTTGAGACCGTTAAAATTCACGTTAACACGCTGCTGGTGAAGTTACGCGGCATTGATGATCGCGATGCGGCGCTGGCCTTCAAGAGCAGGCACGTTGCAATACCGCGTGAGCAATTGCCAGAACCGGAAGAAAATGAATACTACTGGTCTGATTTAATCGGGTTGGAAGTCAAAAATCAACAGCAAATTGATTTTGGCACAGTGATTGATGTGTTTGAAACTGGCGCTAATGATGTGCTGGTCGTGAAACAAGCTCAAGAGTCTGGTGGTCGGGAGCGATTGATTCCTTTCATCGACCAAGTCGTGCTACAAGTCGATTTGGCGGCAAAGACCTTGCTGGTGGACTGGGATGAAAATTTTTAGGTACACAGAGCTTTGAACAAGGCCCTGCAATTTGATAATGGTCGCAAGGCGCCTTTGCAATTCGACATCGTAACTTTATTCCCGCCGATGTTTGATGCCATCAGCAAGCACGGAATTACAGCGCGCGCGCTGGAAAACAAGATATATGCGTTGGCGTTGTGGAACCCGCGGGATTTCACTACTGACAACCACCGCACCGTAGATGACAGACCTTACGGTGGAGGCCCCGGCATGGTGATGCTGGCAGAGCCGCTGGAAAAGACAATTAACGCGGCGAAAACCCGGCAGCAGCAAGCTGGGGTGGTTAAGCCGAAGGTGATACACCTCTCGCCGCAAGGCAAGCCGTTAACGCATGAAATAGTTATGCAATTAGCTGCCGAGCCAGGTTTGGTATTGCTGGCCAGCCGTTATGAGGGCGTTGACGAGCGTCTGCTGGCCAGAGTGGTAGATGCAGAATATTCGATTGGTGATTATGTGTTGTCCGGTGGCGAGTTGCCGGCCATGGTGCTGATTGATGCGATAGTGCGGCAATTGCCAGGCAGTTTAGGCGATGCGGATTCGGCAGCCGAAGATTCGTTTGTGAATGGCCTGCTGGATTGTCCGCATTACACGCGTCCTGAAGAGTATGCAGGACAGAAGGTGCCAGTGGTGTTGATGTCTGGTAACCATGCCTTGATCCGAAAATGGCGATTAAAACAATCGTTAGCAAGAACCCGGGCAAGACGCCCGGATTTACTGGCCGCAAGGTCGTTGTCAAAAGAGGAGTCTCGGCTGCTTGCAGAAGTTGAACTAGAGCACAAGCAGGAACAAGACTCACATAACTAGAAGGAGCAACAAAGTGGCAAATATTATTGAACAACTGGAAAAGGAAGAGATTGCCCGTTTAGGCAAGAATATTCCTAGTTTCGCCCCGGGTGACACCGTGGTTGTAGGTGTGAACGTAGTTGAAGGTACGCGTAAGCGTGTGCAGGCTTACGAAGGCGTCGTTATCGCCAAGCGTAACCGTGGCCTGAACTCTTCTTTCATCGTGCGTAAAATTTCTTCCGGTGAGGGCGTGGAACGTACTTTCCAAACCTACTCACCACTGATCGCCAGCATTGAAGTAAAGCGTCGTGGCGATGTTCGCCGCTCCAAGCTTTACTACCTACGTGAGCGTTCCGGCAAGTCCGCACGTATCAAGGAAAAGCTGCAAGCACGTGAAAAAGCAGTTGTCGCGGATTAATCTGCTAGGTATTGCTTCGATTGCCAAAAAGCCCCGAGTTTCGGGGCTTTTTCATTTGCGCTAAGATGACGTATGGAAAAACACTATGATGCAATTATCCCAGCTCCATTTGGTGCAGTTGGCATTTGTACTGAAGATGATTTCTTGATCGGGGTCGAACTGCTAACTATGCCACAGCGAGAAAAGCATTCATCTTCAGCGTTCGTGCAAAACATTGCCAATCAGCTCAACCAATATTTTTGCAATCCGCATACTGCATTGAACGTGCCTTTCGCCGTCAAGGGCACTGCTTTCCAAAAGCGCGTGTGGCAAGCCATAGCGGCTATTCCGTGCGGCCAGACACTTACCTACGGTGCATTGGCTGCACAAGTCGGCTCCGGCCCGCGCGCGGTTGCCAATGTATGTGGTGCAAATCAGATTCCGCTGGTTATTCCATGCCACCGTGTAGTTGCTAAAAACGGCTTGGGTGGCTTTATGCAGGGCAAAGAAAACGGACTGACAGTAAAAAAATGGTTACTCGACCATGAAAAACACGCATGAATCCCGCCAATTTAGAGTTGCTGGATGCTTTTACTGACCACCTGTGGCTTGAAGATGGCTTGTCTAAAAATACGCTGGATAGTTACAGGCTGGATTTAAGTCAGTTTGCCGATTGGCTGGAAAAAATAGAGCACAAGCATTTAACCCAGGCAGCACAGGCTGATATCCAGCAGTATCTCGCCGTTAAATTCCCCAGCAGTAAACCGCGCAGCATCAGTCGTTTGATTGCCAGCATGCGCAGGTTTTATCGCTACGCTTTACGCGAAAATAAAATCAGCGCTGACCCCACCCTGCAAATTGATTCGCCCAAGTTGCCGCGCTCATTACCCAAGAGCTTAAGCGAAGAAGATGTGGAAGCCTTACTCGATGCGCCGGATATTCATCAGCCTCTAGGGCTGCGTGACCGTGCCATGCTGGAGACGCTCTATGCCAGCGGTTTGCGCGTTTCTGAACTGGTGGGCCTGAAAGGCACTGAAGTCAGCTTAAGCGAAGGTGTAGTGCGCGTGACTGGCAAAGGCAGCAAGACGCGTCTGGTGCCTTTGGGGGAAGTGGCAGTGGATTGGATAGGCCGCTATTTGCAAGCAGCGCGTCCGGAAATTTTGCAACAGCGTTTGAGCGACAGTCTGTTTGTGACGCAGCGGGCAACGGCCATGACGCGCCAGGCTTTCTGGTATTTGATCAAGCGCTATGCACTGCTGGCAGGCATCCATAAGCCAATGTCACCGCATGTGTTGCGCCACGCATTTGCCACCCACTTGCTCAATCACGGCGCAGATTTGCGTGTGGTGCAGATGCTGCTGGGACATGCGGATATTTCTACTACACAGATATATACCCATGTAGCGCGCGAGCGCTTGAAGCAGCTGCATACAGTGCATCATCCACGCGGGTAAGGCTTGGGCTTGCTGCTTTAAGCGGCGTTACTGCGCTCAATCACTACACCTAGCGACTTCACTCCCGGCAATATACCGGGCTTGGCTACACGCACTTTTACCCAGGGGGCGCCAAAATCATGAAGGATAATCTGGCACACATGCTCCGCCAGCGCCTCGACCAACTTGAACGAGTGTTCTTTTAAGGATTGCCGAATTTTTGCGACAACCTGACCGTAATCTATGGTGTCATCAATGGCATCGGTTTGGCACGAACGGTTGTGCGGCATGGCAATTTCAACATCCAGAAGTATGGTCTGGGGCGTCATGCGTTCCCAGTCCGGAACACCCAGTTTGGTCTCGACTCTGACTTCGTTTAAAAAAATAGTGTCCATATCGTTTAGAATCCTGTTTTCGAGAATTTTAGAACATCTGTGATGATTGAGTTGGCTTTTATTATAGGGGCCTATCTGCTGGGCTCCGTTTCTTTCGGTATTTTGATGAGCCGGGTTTTTGGTTTGCCCGACCCGCGTACTGTAGGCTCTGGCAACCCGGGGGCGACCAATGTGTTGCGTAGCGGCAAGAAGGCTGCCGCTGTGCTGACTTTGCTGGGGGATGCTGGAAAAGGCTGGTTCGCGGTCTGGCTGGCCGCGCATTATGGGCTGGCGCCGTGGCTGGTGTGCGCCGTAGCCCTGGCGGTGTTCCTTGGGCACCTGTTTCCAGCGTTTTATCACTTCAAGGGTGGCAAGGGTGTGGCAACGGCCTTGGGAGTGCTGTTGGCGATTTCTCCCTGGCTGGGTTTGTGCGTTTTACTGACCTGGGCGCTGGCTTTTGGCTTGTGGCGCTATTCGTCACTGGCAGCGCTTGCTGCTGCTGGATTAGCACCAGTCTATGCCCTGTTGCTGCTGGAATATAAGGGCTATGCGTTGATGGCCTTGATACTTGCGCTTTTTATGTTTTGGCGCCATCGTGGCAATATCCGCAAGCTATTGGATGGCAGTGAATCTGGATTTGGTAAAAAGTAAAAACTCAAGCTTCGGGCTTTTCTAAGTCGGCCAGATCCCAACGCGGTTTGACGGTAAAGGCATGGTTGCCGGCTTTAGCGTGCTGCATGCGCATGGCCCCTGCAAAAGCAATCATGGCACCGTTGTCGGTGCAGAATTCCAAGCGTGGATAATGTACACGGCAGAGCTTGCGCTGCGTTGCCTGGTTCAGGCGTTCGCGCAGGCGCTGGTTGGCACCGACCCCACCTGAAACAATCAGGCTATCAAGGCCGGTTTTCCTGAGCGCAGCCATACACTTGGTCGTCAGCACCTCCGTTACGGCTTCCTGAAACTCAAAGGCAATATCGGCTCTGGTTTGCGCATCAACAGAGTTGCCATTTACCAGCGTCAGCACAGCGGTTTTAAGTCCGCTGAAGCTGAAATTAAGATCGCCGCTGCGCAGCATGGGGCGCGGCAATTTGAAGCGCCCGGAGTTGCCCTGTGTTGCCAGTATTGATATGGCTGGCCCACCAGGGTAACTCAAGCCCAGTAATTTGGCGGTTTTGTCGAAGGCCTCGCCAGCAGCGTCATCCAGCGTATCACCGAGTAATTCATAATCACCAATGCCCGAAACCCGCATTAATTGAGTGTGTCCACCAGACACCAGCAATGCGACAAAGGGGAAAGCTGGCGGATTTTCTTCCAACAGTGGCGCGAGCAAATGGCCTTCAAGGTGATGCACGCCTACTGTGGGAATATCCAGCGTAAAAGCCAGTGCTTCGGCAATGCTGGTACCAACTAATAATGCTCCAGACAAGCCTGGCCCTTGCGTGTAAGCAATGCCGTCAATATCCTTGAGGCTTAATCCGGCTTCATCCAGTATATGTTGCGTCAGGGGCAGTGCGCGGCGGATGTGGTCGCGCGAAGCGAGTTCTGGCACTACGCCGCCATATTCCGCGTGCATGTCGATTTGTGAGTGTAGCGCATGCGCGAGCAGGCCGCGCTCTGTGTCATAGAGCGCGATACCCGTTTCATCGCAGGAAGATTCAATACCGAGAACTAACATAGGGATGCTTGATAGTGATTGATAAATTGTTGGCTTCCCGCTAGAATAACAAACTTTTTCGTTTCTTCTCAAGGGAAGTGAGTCTTAATGTCTAGTGTACGTGTTAAAGAAAATGAGCCGTTTGACGTCGCTCTGCGCCGTTTCAAACGCATGATTGAAAAGACCGGTCTGTTGACCGATCTGCGTGCCCGCGAATTCTATGAAAAGCCCACTTGGGAACGTAAGCGCAAGGCTGCTGCTGCGGTTAAGCGTCACTATCGTCGCATCCGTAATCAGACCCTCGCACCTAAGCTTTACTAGTAGTTGCTGTGTCGCTGAAAGCCCGTATCACTGAAGATATGAAGACCGCCATGCGCGCCAAAGATAGTGCGCGTTTGGGGGCGATTCGATTGCTGCTGGCGGCACTCAAGCAGCGTGAGGTGGATGAGCGTATAGAGCTCGATGACATGCAAGTCATTGAGGCGATTGAAAAAATGCTCAAGCAGCGCCGTGACTCCATCTCTCAATATGAAGCTGCCAAGCGTCAGGATTTGGTCGATATTGAGAAGTTTGAAGTTGGTGTATTGCAAACGTATTTGCCGCAAGCGCTGACTGCGGATGAAGTAAGCGCGCTTTTGGAAAAAGTGGTAGCTGAAACAGCGGCTTCCGGTGTCAAGGATATGGGTAAGGTAATGGCCGCTATCAAACCGCTAGTTGTAGGGCGGGCTGATATGGGGAAAATATCCGGCTTGATTAAAGCAAGGCTGAGTGCATAAGCCAAATCATCCGGTTTGAAGATCAACGAAAAGGAGCTTGAGGCTCCTTTTGTTGTTTTGGGAATGAATTTTTAGGCGATGATTTTTGGGTTATGATTTTAGCCATATGATTTCTAAGCCATGATTCCAGAAGCATTTATTCAGGAGCTGCTCAATCGCGTCGATATTGTCGATGTGGTTGATCGCAACGTCCCGCTGAAAAAGGCGGGCGCTAATTATTCTGCCTGCTGTCCGTTCCATAACGAAAAATCCCCTTCTTTTACTGTCAGCCCGACCAAGCAGTTCTATCACTGTTTCGGTTGCGGTGCGCATGGCACAGCCATTGGCTTTCTGATGGAACACAAAGGGCTGAGTTTTGTTGAGGCGGTGCATGAACTGGCCAAGATGGTGGGCTTGATTGTCCCGCAGGAAACCAGGAATCCCGACCAGTCTCAACAAAAAGCTATACCGGGCCTGCAGGATGCTTTGCAGCAGGCATTAAATTACTATCGCAATGAGCTTAAAAAATCGCCACGTGCCATTGAGTATCTAAAAGGGCGAGGGCTGAGCGGGCAGGTAGCGGCACGTTTTCAGATGGGCTATGCACCTTCTGGCTGGCAAAACCTGGCGGCGGTGTTTGATGATTATCAGAACGAAGCGTTGAAGACGGCGGGTCTCGTTGTGGAGAATGAACAAGGGCGCCGCTATGATCGCTTCCGCGACCGCGTGATGTTCCCTATCCATGATCAGAAAGGCCAGGTCATTGGCTTTGGCGGCCGTGTGCTGGGCAGTGAAGGAGCGGATGGCGGACCGAAATATCTGAACTCTCCTGAAACTCCGCTGTTTCAAAAAGGTCATGAGTTATATGGTCTTTTTCTAGCGCGGCGCGCGATCCGCGATGCTGGGCGTGCGCTAGTAGTGGAAGGCTATATGGATGTGGTGGCACTCGCGCAATATGATATTGAATATGGAGTAGCTGCGCTCGGTACGGCCACCACTCCTTACCATATCACCAAACTGATGCGGCAAACGGATGAGATTGTATTTTGCTTTGATGGCGATGCGGCTGGTCGAAAAGCGGCGTGGCGAGCAGCCATGAATGCCCTGCCTGTACTCACTGATGGACTGCGCTTGAGCTTTCTGTTTTTGCCGGCGGAGCATGATCCGGATAGCTACGTGCGTGAATTCGGCAAATCCGCGTTTGAAGCCGCGATGGCAACCGCGCTGCCTTTGTCGCAATATATTATTCAGTACTTGAGCGCGGAAAATAAGCTGCAATCGCAAGAGGACAGAGTGCAGTTTTTAAACGAGGCCGAACCTATCCTCAAGCAGATTCAGGCACCGCGATTGGCATTGTTATTGCGCAAGCGCATTGCGGAGTTGGCAGGTATTTCGCTGGATGAAATGCAGGTTATGATCAAGTTACCTGCTATGGATCGCCGCCCGGCAAAAACTGCGCCACGGCAAAGTCGTACCACGGTATCTCTGCACCGCAGGTTTGTGCTTATGTTATTGATGCGGCCAGGCCTCGCTAATGTGGCGGACTTGGTCTGGGCGCAAGGTAGCGCGGACGAGGATATGCTGGTACGTGCGGCAATTGAGACGGCAATTGCCAACCCAAAATCTAACCCTGCGGCTCTGCTGCATGAGTTGGAGGCGAAGGTGGATGGACGTTTGCTGCGTGAAATTCAACGTGAATTACATATTCTGGACGAAAGTTTGGACTTTGCTCTTGAATTTGAGGGCGCGCGCAAGCAATTAAAAGAAATGTTCGTGCAGCGTGAGCATTCATCTTTGCTGGATAAAGTGCAGGAAAAAAGTTTGAGTGAGCTTACTGCAGAGGAAATAGAGCAGCTCAAGTCCGTCAGCTTACGTTGAGTTGCGGTATTAAAACAGTGCATGGTGGCACTAAAAATAGGTAATAGTTTTGAGGTATAATCTCAGGTTTTCCGCAATTAGACTGTTTTCTGCAACTAATTTCTGATTTCCAAGATTTGAGTTCGGGGAATATGGGGTCAAGTATGGCTAATGAGCAACAAAACGATAAAGTTAATGATAAGGCTGAAGCGCAGGTCTCCGATGCTGATGCGCGCCGCTCGCGGCTAAAGACGCTGATTGTCCTAGGTAAGGAGCGCGGCTATCTAACTTACGCTGAAATTAACGATCACTTGCCGGACGACGTACAGGATTCCGAGCAGATCGATGGCATCATTGGCATGATTAATGACATGGGCATTCAGGTATACGAAGAGGCGCCTGATGTCGAAGTGCTGCTCATGTCAGATGCCCCGCCGGCGGTTACCGATGAAGATGCAGTGGAAGAAGCCGAGCAGGCGCTTTCTACAGTTGATTCTGAATTTGGCCGTACCACCGATCCAGTACGTATGTATATGCGTGAAATGGGCACAGTTGATCTGCTTACGCGCGAAGGCGAAATCGAAATCGCCAAGCGTATTGAAGATGGCCTTAAACACATGGTGCAAGCCATTGCTGCCTGTCCCACCACCATCGCCGTGTTACTGACAATGGTGGACAAAGTTGAAAAAGACGAACTCAGCGTTGATGACCTGGTCGATGGCCTGATTGATACGGATGTCGGTCTCGATGACGCCATGGTTGCTGAAACTGCAAGCACGGAAGAAGAAGTTGAGGAAGACGACGAAGATGAAGATGATGACGGCGCCAAGGCCGCTGCCATCTCGGCTGAAGCATTAGCTAAGCTGAAAGCGGAAGTATTAATCCGTTTTGCGGTTATCCGGGAATCGCATCAGCAGATGTGTGTGATCCTCGAGAAAAAAGGATCGCAGCATAAAGATTACAAAAAACTACAGAACACCATTCTTGAAGAGCTGACCGCATTCCGTTTCTCTGCCAAGCAGGTAGAAGCGCTATGTGAGCAGGTGCGCAGCATGGTGGAAGAAGTGCGCGGCCACGAGCGCAAGATCTTGGAGTTCTGTGTGGATAAATCTGGTATGCCGCGCCAGCACTTTATCAAGGTGTTTCCTGGCAATGAAGGCAATTTGGATTGGCTGGCCGGTGAGTTAGCTCTTAATAAACCCTATGTGGAACGTTTGGATCGCTTCAAACACTCAATTGTGGATCAGCAGCAACGCTTGCTGGATTTGCAAGCGCGAGTAGGTATTCCAATCAAGGAGTTAAAAGAAATCAACAAGCAGATGTCCACGGGTGAAGCCCGTGCGCGTCGCGCCAAGCGTGAGATGATTGAAGCCAACCTGCGCCTTGTAATCTCGATAGCCAAAAAGTACACCAACCGTGGGTTGCAATTCCTCGACTTGATTCAGGAAGGCAATATTGGCCTGATGAAGGCGGTGGATAAATTTGAATACCGCCGCGGTTACAAATTCTCGACTTATGCCACCTGGTGGATTCGTCAGGCGATTACGCGCTCTATCGCGGATCAGGCCCGCACAATTCGTATACCTGTGCACATGATCGAAACCATCAACAAGATGAACCGTATCTCACGTCAAATCTTGCAGGAAACTGGTTTGGAACCTGACCCAGCGACTTTGGCGGAAAAGATGGAAATGCCGGAAGATAAAATCCGCAAAATCCTTAAAATCTCCAAAGAACCGATTTCCATGGAAACGCCGATTGGTGATGACGACGATTCACATTTGGGTGATTTCATTGAAGATATGGCCACTCTGGCGCCGGTTGATGCCGCTGTTTACGCCAGCCTGCGTGATGCAACCAAGGAAGTGCTGGAGTCCTTGACCCCGCGCGAAGCCAAGGTGCTGCGCATGCGTTTTGGTATTGAAATGAATACCGACCATACGCTGGAAGAAGTGGGCAAACAGTTTGATGTAACACGTGAGCGTATTCGCCAGATAGAAGCAAAGGCGCTGCGCAAATTGCGTCATCCAACGCGCTCCGAACGTCTGCGCAGCTTCCTTGAGACCGATCAAGACTAGCTCTTAAAAGTTTCGGGTCTCTGGCTCATGCTTGGTTAGAGCAACGGACAAATAGCCATTTTGCGGGTATTATATTATAATAAACAATAAGTTATAACAAAAATCACTTGTATTATGTGCGTCTTGCATGCAAAATGATTGCGTATGCGGTCATGTGCAAGTGATGATGTGCAAGTTCAAGGGCCTCTAGCTCATGCTTGGTTAGAGCAGCGGACTCATCAAAATGGTGACTTTCGTCAGAAATGGCGATTGAAAAATCGGGTTAACTCAGGGAAGCCTAACTTCATGTGATGTGAATACGGTAATCCTGAGCCAAGCCAGAACTACAGTTCTGGAAGGTGCAGAGACTAGCGGGGAGGTAAAGTCCTCTTAATAACCGCAATAACGCCCGACACCTTAACAGGCCTTTTAGGCGCTGAAGGTGATGAGATAGTCCAGAGAGTCAGGAAACTGGCACAAATCTGAATCCGTTGGTGCTGTGTTCGACTCACAGGAGGCCCACCATTTTCGCCATGATGCTTTCATTGGAATGAAGGCATCATGGCATAAGCAAACTCGAAGACGGTCGCTGCCGGGTGCAGATCCGGCGCAAAGACTATCCGCACTTTGATCATGTCTACCCCACCCTGGCCGATGCCGAGCTTGCCCAGGCGGCAGCGCTGCAGCAACGCACCGGTGCACTACCGTCGGCGGACGATATCACCCTCGCCCAGGCCTGAGAAAGATACCAGGCCAGCCCACATTTCTTCCACAAATCCCCGCGTACACAGCGCGCCGAGGAAGGGCGTATCAAGCCCGTGTTGCAAGTGCTCGGTGGCTATTCACTGGCGATCCTGGCTGCGCGTCCTGACCTGCTCATGGATTATATTGATACACGCCGTTGACTAGTCTCGGAGAAGACCGGCAGGAAGTTATCATCGACTTCCGCCCGGCTCGAGGTCGCCGCATTATCGGCGGTCGCGATATGGGCTGTCAGCCGCCAGCTGATACTCAAAAATTTTGTCAATGACATCAAGCGCCCGGTGCAGGCCAAGCGCAAGCGCCGGGTGCCGCAGGCCGAGCAGGGCCGGCTGCAAGTTCATCATGCTAGATGATAACCAGCCTGTGCTCGCAGAAGGGGCGAGCTTCCTGATGCTGTTGCGCTAGTATTCGGGGATGCAAAGATGACGGCTACTTTACTGGATCGTGTTACCCATCATTGCGACATCCTGGAGGCGGGTAACGATTCTTATCGCTTCAAACATCACAAAAATCGCCATCATAAAACTGATAAAGTGGAAACAATTGGACGCTGATTGACAGTGTGTAGTTCATCTTTACAATTTCGACGGACTGGTCAAAAAAGTATGGATGCTACCGCATCCCGCCCATCTGACCCGCATTACTCAAAATCGCACTTCATTCCTGAATTCGCCATTTTGCATAGCTTACATAAAAGGTAATTACGATTTGAAGCTACCAAAAATTACTCAGTCATTACAGTATTCTCGCCAGAGACTTCTTGCAATGTTGGGGCTTTGTTTTGTACTCGTAATGGTCGCTCTCGACCAAACAGTCATTGGCACAGCATTACCAACAATAGTGAGCGAATTAAATGGGTTCAATTTATATGCATGGGTAGGCACCTCTTACCTACTCACATCTGTTATTACTGTCCCGATCTTCGGGAAACTTGGAGACGAGCACGGTCGAAAGCCATTTGTAATTGCTGCTATCCTATTATTTACGTTAGCTTCAATGTTGTGTGGCATGGCAGGTAGCATGCTGCAATTGGTTCTTGCACGCGCATTTCAAGGAATTGGAGGTGGTATGCTGATGGCTACTGCCTTTGCTTGTATCGCCGACCTTTTTCCTGATGCTCTCGAACGCTTACGTTGGATGGCCATGTTCAGCACGGCGTACGGTTTAGCGAATGCCGTTGGTCCGACACTAGGCGGATATCTGGCAGAGTATTGGGGGTGGCGTTGGGTATTTTTTGTCAACCTTCCCGTTGGAATCGTAAGCCTTGGGTTTGTCTGGCGCTACCTGCCTAAAATACGTTATTCAGAGCATCCACCCACATCCATGGATTGGTTGGGCGCACTGTTAGTTGCGGTGGTTCTGGGCTGTCTACAACTTCTGATCGAGTGGCTTCCGCTACATAAGCCTGTTTATGTGCAGGTGGCTTTGGGGATAATTGCGAGTGTTTCAGGCTTAGCCCTTGTCTGGTGGGAAAGCCGCTGCAAAAATCCTATATTGCCAATGGAAATGTTCAGACATGGCACTATTGCAAGATTATTTGCCCTGTCGCTTATGATGGGTTTTTGCATGTTCGCAGTGATGTACTACGCGCCACTCATGTTCCAAGGTGGTTTTGGACTTTCCCCCAACCGAGCAGGGTTGTTGGTTACACCGCTGGCTGTATTCATTACTGTAGGCAGCATACTCAATGGACGTATTGTTACTCGCCTGCGTTCACCAAAATCAATTCTTTATACAGGGTTAGCTTGCTTCACTGTATCTGCAGTAGCTATGACACAGACCTCGTCAGAAACATCACAAATACTAGTCGCATTTGAAATGATGCTCGCAGGCTTAGGGCTCGGCTTCATATTGCCGAACTTGACTTTAATAGCTCAAGTAAGTGTACCGCGAACACAATTGGGCGTGGTAACGGCGATGCTGCAGTCCACACGCATCGTAGGTAGCATGATGGGAACTGCAGTTATCGGTTCTATTATTTCAAGTCTTTATACATCAAAGGTTAGCACTAACCTAGTCATGAGCCACGCTACACAATGGTCATCTTGGCTCAATGACCCTCAAATATTATTCAACCATGAACGTGAAGCACAATTCATAACGATGGCTACCATTGCAGGTAATGACGCTATTGCTCTTATTTCAGAAGTAAGAAATGCAATGATATACGCGATCCACTATAGCCAGTGGTTTGTAACAATCTTCACGCTATTTGCATTCTGGCTTGTATACCTTATGCCAACAATGAACATTCGTTCGGAAAAAGCAAAAATAAATACTTAAAGATAAACGCGTTCTCTTCAAGCCAGCGTGCATTAGCGGAAAACAGTGCGGCGCTATCCGGATACGTTTGAAATCATGATTGAATGACATGGATTGCATGATGGCATTCATTTGGTGAACGCCATCACCTGCTGCAAGGAAATCTGTTCATAGCGTGCTGCCGAGAAAGCGAACGTCCTCCCTTTGAGCTCCTGGTTATCCAGTATATTGAAGGCCGTATCAATAGCAAGACACCGCAATTCCTGCACAGTAGCAGCCAAGCTGGAGCCATGGAACTAGTGGTTACCTGGTACGTAGAGAACAGGATTTTTAAAACTAAGCGCCCATTCAATGGCCTTTTGAGGTCGAGCAATGTCGCCAGCCAGGATAACCACATCTGTATCGATCGATGGCGCACCCATGCCGCGAACGCTCAAATGCAGATCAGACAGAATATGGGATCCCATAAATTTTGGTCATTTACATAGACGTGGGAAATGTACGCCAAAGTCGATATGAGGACTCTCAGAAACGGCTGCTTCGCTGAAATGCTCAAGCAGCGTGACATCTCATTTCACTGTTTATCTGGGCTTGGGGCTTGGGGCACTATTACGTGTGGACTGACATAGTTGCCAACGGTTGTACGAAAGGTGACGTTCAGTCGATTCCAGCCGTTGATCGTGATGATTGCCAAGGTGAGGTCAACCAGTGACTTCTCGTCGAAGTGACGACGGGCTTCTTCGTACACAGCATCTGGTACATCACGTGTATCGGCAATTCGAGTGACTGCCTCTGTCCAGGCAAGGGCGGCTCGCTCACGCTCGCTGTAGCATGGCGCATCACGCCAAACTGGTAGTAGATACAGGCGCTGCTCGGTTTCGCCCTGTGCGCGAGCATCTTTGGTATGCATATCGAGGCACCAGGCACAGCCGTTAATTAGCGAAGCGCAAGATTTGACAAGTTCCAGTAGTGACTCATCCAAGCCGCATTTGTGAACCTGCTGCTCAATATGCAGCATCGCCTTGAATACCTCTGGCGAAGCAAGTTTATAGTCAAGACGTTGGTGCATTGTGTACTCCTTCTCGTGGTGGTTGGTTGCTCAAGTAATCTCAAGTTCGATGAGCTGCAATAAGTTTCGCACCGTCTGGTCGTAAGATTCCATTTGGAGATACATGACGATATAACGGCTGCCTGGTAATGCCAAGCTCTTGACATAAATCACCAACATTCGTTTCTGGCTGCCCCATCACGGCCATCGCCAGGCGCAGCTTAGTGGCGGTCATCTTGAACGGCCGGCCGCACATTAATAGCTACCTATAGCTGGCTCTATCACGTTGGGGCAAGGTTGCCATACCAATAAGAGACTGTCACGCCACCGTCCATTAGAAAGTCGCTGCCTGTAATAAACGTGCCTTCTAGCCCCATAAGCTGCGCAGCAACGTTTCCGACCTCGTCTAGCGTCCTCCCTCCCGGTGGGGCACAACTCGACCATGCATCGATATCCCGCACCGGGCGGGCCGGAAAGCTCGTCCTTCGCAAGTGGTGTCATGATGATGTCCGGACTAATGATATTGACCCGTGCGCCGCGCTTACCCCAACGCACCGCCTCGGCCATGAAGTCGTTGCAGCGGTCATAGAAACACCTGGAGGCAGGATGGCTAATAGGCTTGCTGCGTCGGGCGGAACAGGATTTCGTTTATATCGACGTCCTCCGGCTGACTCACGGCAAAGGCAACTGCACGCGCGAACGAGTCAGCAGGGATGGCGACCTCTTGGTAAAGCTTGTGGATACGCTCGGCGATTGCCGGATCGGTCACCGTATTGGGAAGCTCGGTTGCAACCGCGCCTGGAGAGATGACGGTGGTGCGGATGTTGTAGTGCTTCACTTCCTGCCGCAGACCTTCCGATAGCGTCAAGACGGCATGCTTGGTTGCCGAGTAGACGGCTCCGCCCGGCCCGACTTTGTGCCCTGCCACCGAGGAGACGTTGATGATGTGGCCTGACTTCTGTTCCTTCATATAGGGCAGCGCAGCTGCAATGCCGTACAGGACACCTTTAATGTTGACGTCGATCATCCGATCCCAGTCATCGACCATCAGGCTTTCGAGCAAAGACTGCGGCATCAATCCGGCATTGTTAATCATGACGTCGATGCGCCCATACTTCTGCACGGCGGTGTCAACCAACCTCTTGACCTGTTCGCGATGCGTGACGTCCGTTTCCACGGCAACCGCTTTGCCGCCGGCACCTGCCAGTTTGGCCGCTAATGCATTAATGCGATCGACGCGTCGCGCCCCAAGTATGAGGTTTGCGCCTTGCGCGGAAAGATGAAGGGCACTCGCCTCGCCCAAGCCACTGCTTGCGCCCGTGATGACGACAACTTTGCCTTCGATGTTATTGCTCATTTTGACTCCTGATTGTGAGTTGCTTGGTCAGCGACCGACTAACTTCTGCCGGTCAGCCGAATAACGATCCACATGCGCAGTGATGTGGGAGATGGCGCTGTTAATATTGACAAGATTGCCTAGCGTCGGTTCGATGTCGGCCGCTTTGATGTTCTCTTCCAACCGATACAGTTTAGTGGTGCCTGGAATGGGGACGATCCAAGGCTTTTGAGCAAGCAGCCAGGCCAGTGTGATTTGCGCTGGTGCCGTCTGTCTTTCCGACGCGATCTTGCCAAGCAAATCCATCAGCGCCTGGTTTGCCCGGCATGCCTCCGGCGCAAATCGCGGGGCGGTACTGCGGTAGTCGAACTGGGTGTTCTCATTGATGGTTCCGTTGAGAAATCCTTTGTCCAAAGGGCCGAAGGGCACGAAGCCAATCTGCAGCTCCTCAAGCGTAGGCAGAATCTCCTTCCCCGGTTCGCGCCACCATAAGGAGTATTCACTTTGCAGTGCGGCCACCGCTGGCTACATCTTGCGCAAGTGGAGCGTGGACCGCTCGCCCGACCACAGCCTCATGGGCCCTGAGTACCGTCTTTGGCTCAAGGACATCCTGGCTATTAGTGCCAGTCAGCCATAATCAGGCCTATGGCTGTTGAAATGGGCCCCAGATTGGCCCATCGGGTACATTTCAGAATAACTCATCCAATATGGCTAATGCCAAACGGTAAAGACGGGGAAGTCCCGCAAGCTGATGTTTGATTGAGTATATGTCTGGACTTCAGGAGATTTAATATGAGCCAGATACTTTGCCAGGAAATCCTGGACGACAAATCGCTAATCCACTGTGCAAAATTATCGCACATAGGTCTTTATGCGCAACGCTATGTGCAATTTATAAAATTATAACTATATGAATAATAATGAGAATATACAAAAATATTATAAAATTAGGGTCTTAGGAAGCTAAAGCGGGTTTAAACGTAAAAGTTTGAGTAAATCAAGGTAAAGATTATCACGGCGATGATTAAAGCGAAATTCAGTTTCTTTCAGGTGCAGGTAAAACGTGTGCCTGGCTACGCCATTGAACTTGGCCAGGCGACGCTTGGCATAGCTCCAGAAAGATTCAATGCCATTGATA
>CAJDUO010000021.1_pt1 | contig 40771 bp, 36 predicted proteins | sample 7391151 | NCBI WGS metagenome assembly CAJDUO01 (sample SAMEA7055682, study PRJEB34461) | soil metagenome | biome: terrestrial ecosystem; feature: Peninsula; material: soil | place: Antarctica | collected 2016
ACCACCCCTTCCCATCTCGAACAGGGCCGTGAAACGATTCTGCGCCAATGATAGTATGCTCTTCGCATGCGAAAGTAGGTCACCGCCAGGCTTCTTATACAAGACCCTATCCGGGGTCGCGCAAAAGCCCTCGCTATGAGGGCTTTTGCATTTGTAGTGCTGTAATATCAATTCATTGAATTGGTTGATATAATAGTCAGGATTAATGAGTAAGCATTAATGGGCGTTAAGCCCATTTTTTGTTTCTGAAAGCTGGGTGCAGGAGTAAAAATGCAGGATTTGCATGCTTTATTGGATCGGTCGGTGACGCAGCTCGGTTATGAGTTAGTTGACCTTGAGATATCCAATCGTGGCAAGTTGCTACGGTTATTTATTGATAAGCCTGAAGGAGTCAATATTGATGACTGTGTGCTGGTCAGTAACCAGTTGAGCAATTTGTTGGCAGTCGAGCACGACATAGATTACGACAGGCTTGAGGTGTCCTCGCCTGGTATGGATCGCGTGCTCAAAAAGGAATCGGATTTTTTACGTTTTAGTGGGCAGCGAGTGCATGTAAAGCTGCGTGTTCCTGTTGAAGGAAGAAAGAATTATTTAGGTATATTGCGTGGATTAGAACACGGTCAGCTTTTGATTGAATTTGAAGGTGTAGAGCAAAAAATTGCTTTAGCCAATGTCGATAAAGCACGCTTGAGCCCTGAATTTTAAATAGACCAGAATTTTAGGTGGAGGTTGAAATGAGTCGCGAAATATTATTGCTGGTGGATGCGCTGGCGCACGAAAAAAGTGTAGCTAAAGAGGTGATTTTTACCGCCTTGGAGCTTGCTTTAGCCTCTGCCACCAAAAAACGCTTTTCTGAGGATGCTGATGTACGCGTCGAAATTGACCGCGAAAACGGCGAATACAAATCTTTCCGCCGCTGGCAGGTGGTGGCAGACGAAGCAGTAGAAAACCCTGCGGCGCAAATTGACCTAAACGAGGCTCAGAAAAATAATGGCGACCTCATTGAAGGCGACTATGTTGAAGAGCCGCTGGAATCTGTCGAATTCGGCCGCATTGGCGCTCAGGCTGCCAAGCAAGTAATTTTGCAAAAGGTACGTGAGGCCGAGCGCGAGCAGATTTTGGATGATTTCCTGGCACGTAAGGAGCACCTCGTTACCGGTGTTATTAAGCGCATGGAAAAAGGCAATGCCATTATTGAAGTGGGCCGAATCGAGTCCTTACTGCCACGCGAACAGATGATCCCGAAAGAGAATCTGCGCGTAGGCGATCGAGTACGTGCCTACTTGTCACGTATTGAACGTGGCGGACGTGGCCCACAATTGATCTTGTCGCGTATCGCACCTGAATTTCTAGCCAAATTGTTTGAGCTGGAAGTGCCGGAAATTGAAGAAGGCTTACTCGAAATCCGTGCCGCTGCACGCGATCCAGGCCTGCGTTCAAAAATTGCTGTTAAATCTAACGATCAACGCCTGGATCCAATAGGTACTTGTGTCGGGATGCGTGGCTCGCGTGTGCAAGCGGTTACCGGCGAATTGGCCGGCGAGCGCGTAGATATTGTGCTGTGGTCGATGGAACCGGCGCAGTTTGTTATCAATGCCATGGCGCCTGCAGAGGTTTCCAGCATTGTTGTTGATGAAGATGCGCATAGCATGGACGTGGTGGTGGATGAAGAGCAATTGGCGCAAGCCATTGGTCGAAATGGTCAGAACGTTCGATTGGCTTCAGAGCTGACCGGTTGGACATTGAATATCCTGACCGAAGAAGAAGCCACGAAAAAGCACGAAGAAGAATATACCGGTACACGCCAGCTGTTTATCGACAGGTTGGATGTAGATGAAGAAGTGGCTGATATTTTGACGCAAGAAGGTTTTAGTACCCTGGAAGAAATTGCTTATGTGCCGATCTCGGAGATGAGCGAAATTGATGCGTTTGATGAAGAGACCATCAATGAGCTTCGCAAGCGTGCGCGTGCAGCATTGTTGACCGAAGCAATCGCCAAGGAAGAAAAGGTCGAGGAAGCTTCTGAAGATTTACTGACCATGGCAGGTATGGATGAAGCGACGGCGCACATGCTGGCCGCCCAAGGCGTCTCTACTATGGAAGATTTAGCTGATCTGGCTATAGATGATTTAGTGGAGCTGACTAATATGGATGCAGAGCGTGCCAAGCAGCTGATTATGACAGCGCGCGCACCTTGGTTTGCTTAAGTTTAGATTTGCTTACTATATGGTTTTTAGAACTTATAAAATCAGCGTCGCGTTAAAAGTAGGCACGTAAAGAAGAGACGGAGTAACACGATGGGACAAACGAGCGTAGCACAATTTGCCAGTGAATTAGGGCTGCCAGCCGAGTTGCTGCTTGAGCAGTTGAGGGGCGCCGGCGTAAACAAGGTTGCATCTGACGACAAGTTGACCGAACAGGATAAAACTTCTCTGCTGGAATACTTGCGTAGAGAGCACGGGGCGCAAGCACCGAAGAATAAAATTACGCTGACTCGCAAACAGGTCACCGAAATCAAAAAATCTGACAGCACTGGCAGGGCACGTACTATCCAGGTAGAAGTGCGTAAAAAGCGTGTGCTGGTACGCCGTGACCCGTCAGAGCAGCCTGAGGAATTGCCAGTGGCACTGGCAGAACCGGTAGTAGAAGCAGTAGTGGAGCCAGAGGTGATAGTGGTAGAGGTGCCCGTAGAGGTGATCGTAGAGACACCTGTGGTGCCGGAACCAGTTCCTGAGGCACCAGTGATGGTTGAGCCAGAAGTGAAAGTTAAAGTGACGCCGGTCAAGCATACAATCAGCGCTGATCAAGTGGCCAAGCGTGAGCAAGAAGCAAAACGTCACGCAGCACTAATTGCCTTGCAGACTGAAGAGTTACGCAAGAAACAAGAGATGTTGCAAAAAAGACAGGAAGCGGAAGCGAAAAAAACAGCAGAAGCAGTCACGGCAGTAGATAAACCGAACAAAATTTCTGAAGGTACTCTGCATAAACCTGCAGCTAAAGAGGGCCCTAAAGTCGAGGATAAATCGGCCAAAAAAGGCACCAAGAGCAAAGAATGGGCTGATGCTAATAACAAAAAGCGTGGTGTTAAATCACGTAGTGATGTCGGTATTGGCCAGGGCTGGCGTGCTCATAAGGGCAAATCCAAGTCTAATAAGGATAGCGAAGACCAGCAGCATGCATTCAATGCTCCGACTGAGCCGATTGTGCATGAAGTCTTAGTGCCTGAAACCATATCTGTGGCTGATCTGGCACACAAAATGGCCGTCAAGGCCAGTGAGGTCATCAAAACGCTGATGAAAATGGGCATGATGGTAACCATCAATCAAGTGCTGGATCAGGAAACGGCAATTATTATTGTCGAGGAGATGGGCCATACAGCCAAGGCCGCAGCGGCCAATGATCCTGAAACTTTCCTGGAAGATGAAGATCACGCAGAAGCTGTGCAAGAGGCACGTCCACCGGTGGTTACGGTCATGGGCCATGTCGACCATGGTAAAACTTCCTTGTTGGACCATATTCGTCGCACGCGGGTGGCGTCCAGTGAAGCTGGCGGGATTACCCAGCATATTGGCGCATATCACGTCGAGACGCCTCGAGGCATGGTGACCTTCCTGGACACACCAGGCCATGAAGCCTTTACTGCAATGCGTGCCCGCGGTGCCAAGGCCACTGATGTTGTGATTCTTGTGGTCGCCGCTGATGACGGCGTGATGCCGCAAACCATCGAGGCTATTCATCATGCTAAAGCCGGTCATGTGCCGCTCGTTGTTGCAATCAATAAAATTGACAAACAGGGCGCAAGTGCTGAACGGGTGAAACAAGAGTTGGTAGCACAAGAAGTGATACCCGAAGATTACGGCGGCGATACCATGTTTATCGAGGTGTCAGCCAAAACCGGCCAAGGTATTGATGCTTTGCTGGAAGCAGTATTGCTGCAAGCTGAAGTGCTGGAACTGAAAGCGCCGAAAAATACACCGGCTAAAGGCTTGGTTATTGAAGGGCGTCTGGATAAGGGCCGTGGCCCAGTTTCAACCATACTGATTCAATCAGGCACACTCAAGCGCGGTGACATGTTGCTGGCCGGTAGCGCTTTTGGTCGTGTGCGTGCCATGCTTGATGAAGCCGGTAATGAGATTAAAGAAGCTGGTCCATCAATCCCGGTCGAGATACTGGGCTTATCAGATGTGGCATCTGCTGGCGAAGAAGTGATCGTACTCAATGATGAGCGCAAGGCGCGCGAAATTGCGCTATTCCGCCAAGGTAAATTCCGTGATGTGAAGCTGGCTAAACAGCAGGCCGCTAAACTGGAGAATATGTTTGAGCACATGGGCGAAGGCGAAGTTAAAACCCTGCCACTCATTATTAAATCAGACGTGCAGGGCTCTTACGAAGCGTTGGCTACTTCGCTGCAAAAACTGTCTACCGATGAAGTTAAAGTCAACATTATTCATACGGGCGTAGGTGCTATCAGCGAATCTGACGTGAATCTGGGTGCAGCATCCAAAGCGGTGGTTATTGGCTTTAACGTACGTGCCGACGCTGGCGCGCGCAAGCTGATTGAGAGTGCGGGTGTTGATGTCCGTTACTACAACATCATTTATGAGGCCGTGGATGAAATAAGAGCTGCACTTGGCGGCATGTTGTCTCCAGAGCAAAAGGAAAGCCCAATCGGCACTGTGGAAATCCGCGAAGTTTATCGCATCTCCAAGGTTGGTGCGGTTGCTGGTTGCTATGTACAAGAGGGTGTCATCAGACGTAATTCCAAAGTACGTGTACTGCGCAACCATGTGGTGATTCACACGGGTGAGCTGGATTCACTCAAACGCTTCAAGGACGACGTTAAGGAAGTGAAATCTAACTTCGAGTGCGGTCTGTCACTGAAGAACTTTAACGACATTGAAGTAGGTGATTTACTGGAAGCCTACGAAGTGGTTGAAGTGGCTAGAACGCTGTAGAGAAGTTAATCAATATGGCTAAAGATTTTGCACGCAGTGATCGAGTTGCAGAGCAAATTCAGCGCGAACTGGCTGATTTGCTGCAATTCGAGGTGAAAGACCCGCGCGTGGGCATGGTCACTGTGACCGAGGTTGAAGTCACGGGTGACATGGCGCATGCGAAAATTTATTACAGTGCAAAGGCGGGTACGGCAGAACTGCAAGCCGGGCTGGAAAAAACCGCTGGATTCCTGCGTGGGCAATTAGCCAAGCGCATGCTGTTGCGTACGGTGCCACAACTGCATTTTATTTACGACGCCTCAATCGATCGCGGCATGAAACTTTCCAAAATGATTGATGAAGCGCTCGCTTCCAGCAATAACCCCGAAGAAAAAGCGCCCAAGACTTAAGTCTTGAGCTTGCCTGCATTGCAATTCAAAAGAATCAAACGTCCCGTACACGGGGTGCTATTGCTGGATAAGCCATTAGGCTTGTCTTCCAACCAGGCTTTGCAGCAGGCCAAGCGACTCTTGCAAGCGGCCAAGGCTGGCCACACCGGTAGTCTTGACCCGCTTGCTACAGGTCTATTGCCTATCTGTTTCGGTGAAGCCACCAAGTTTTCCCATTTTTTACTCGATGCCGATAAAAGCTATCGTGCAGCTATAAAACTGGGCGCTACTACCACGACAGCCGATGCGGAAGGCGAGGTGCTCACTACCACCAAGGTTGACGTGACACCTGCAGCACTCGATGCGGCATTAAAAAAATTTACTGGTGTCATACAACAGGTACCTCCCATGTATTCTGCCCTCAAGCATCAGGGCAGGGCCTTGTACGAATATGCACGGGCTGGTGTGGATATTGAGCGCGCCGCACGTACTATCACTATTTACGCAATATCGCTTGAGCGCTTTGAGCGAGATGAAGTAACAATCACCGTGTCCTGCAGCAAGGGCACTTATATACGGACCCTGGCCGAAGATATTGGCCATGCGTTGGGTTGCGGTGCGCATCTGAACGGGTTGCGCAGGCTGACAACCGGGCACTTCAGCCTGGATAAGGCAGTGACATTGGAACAGCTGGAAGCCATGTCTAGCGTAGAACGTGACCAAAGCCTGTTGCCAGTGGATGCTCCCGTGCAAAATTTACCGCAGATGCCTCTGGATGAAGCAAGCACGCATTATCTGATGCAAGGCCAGCAAGTATGGAAAACGGGTTCAATACCGGTGGGTTTGTTTCGACTTTATGATCCCGCTGGAAATTTCCTGGGCTTGGGTGAGCAGACCGACGATGGAAAGATCGCCCCCAGAAGATTGCTGGTGAAAGATTGATGGAATAATTAGCTAATAACGGTTGTTTTATTGAGAGAGTTCTTGTTAATCAAGGCTATTTAAGGTTAGAATGCGCGGTTCAAGATTAGGAGAAAAAGATGTCTACTTCGACTGCTGAGAAAGCCAAAATTGTTGGCGAATATCAACTGGCACAAAATGATACCGGTTCCCCAGAAGTGCAAGTGGCGCTATTGAGCAGCCGCATCAGCACCCTGACTGAACACTTTAAGGTTAATGCTAAAGATCACCATTCCCGTCGTGGTTTGCTGGCTATGGTTAGCCAACGCCGTAAATTGCTGGATTACCTCAAGCGCAAGAACGCTGAACGCTATCGCTCTTTAATCGAGCGTTTAGGTCTGCGTAAATAATTTCTGCACATATAAAGCAACAATATAAATTTTGTAAATTGTTGAAATAAGCCGAAAGCAAAGCGGATACGCGGTGCTTGTCGGCTTGTTTCGTTTTGAAAGGGCGTGACATCGTGAAAGCAATCAAAAAAACTATTCCCTATGGTCAACATGAGTTGACTCTGGAAACGGGCGAAATCGCTCGTCAAGCTGATGGCGCAGTACTGGTAAGTCTAGGAGACACTGTTGTACTGGTAACTGTCGTTGGCAAAACCGAGGTCAAGGCAGGCCAGGATTTTTTCCCATTGACCGTGGATTATCAGGAGCGCACCTACGCTGCCGGTAAGATTCCAGGCGGTTTCTTCAAACGCGAAGGCCGTCCATCTGAGAAAGAAACGCTGACTTCGCGTCTTATAGACCGCCCTCTGCGCCCGCTTTTCCCGGAAGCTTTTTATAACGAGATTCAAATTGTCGCTACGGTGATGTCTTCCGATAGCGAAATTGATTCCGATATCCCAGCTATTATTGGTGCCTCTGCGGCATTGGCGATTTCCGGCATTCCTTTCTATGGCCCCATTGGTGCGGCTCGCGTGGCCTACATCAATGGTGAATACGTACTCAACCCAACTGCAAGCCAGCTGAAAGAGACTGAGCTGGATTTGGTCGTGGCTGCCACCAATAGCGCAGTGCTAATGGTGGAATCTGAAGCTAAAGAATTGTCTGAAGAAATCATGCTGGGCGCAGTGGTGTATGGTCACGAGAAAATGCAGGGCGTGATCAACATCATTAACGAGATGGCGGATGAAGTAGGCAAAGAGCCTTGGGATTGGAACCCGCCAGAAGCAAACATAGCACTGGTTGAGAAAGTCGGTGCAATCGCTGCTAACGATATCAATGCGGCTTACCAAATCAAATCTAAAGGCGCACGCTCATCCAAGCTTGATGAAATCAAGAGCCGTGTTTTGGGTGAATTGATTACCGAAGCCACCTCCACCGAAGAAACCAACGAAATTAAATCAGCGTTCAAAGATCTTGAAGCCAAGGTTGTACGTAGCCAGATTTTGAATGGCGAGCCGCGTATTGATGGCCGTGACACGCGCACAGTGCGCCCTATTACCATCCGTACCGGCGTGTTGCCACGCACCCATGGCTCAGCATTGTTCACGCGTGGCGAGACCCAGGCGCTGGTTGTAGCTACCCTGGGTACAGGTCGCGATGAGCAAACCATAGATGCGCTGCAAGGCGAATATACGGATCGCTTCATGTTGCATTACAACATGCCTCCATACGCTACCGGAGAAACCGGCCGTGTAGGTACGCCTAAGCGCCGTGAAATTGGCCATGGCCGCTTGGCTAAACGCGCCTTGCTGGCTGCTTTGCCTACGCAAGAAGAATTCGGCTACACCATTCGTGTGGTTTCAGAAATTACCGAATCCAATGGTTCCAGTTCCATGGCTTCAGTCTGTGGAGGCTGTCTGGCGCTGATGGATGCAGGAGTGCCAGTCAAGTCGCATGTGGCAGGTATTGCCATGGGCCTGATTAAGGAAGGCAATCGCGTTGCCGTACTGACCGACATTCTGGGTGATGAAGATCACCTGGGTGATATGGACTTTAAGGTGGCTGGTACCGAAGAAGGCATTACCGCCTTGCAGATGGATATCAAGATTACCGGTATTACTGCTGAAATCATGCAGGTAGCGCTATCCCAGGCTAAAGAAGGCCGGTTGCATATCCTGGGCCTCATGAAGCAGTCGATGGATCATTCACGTGCTGAGCTTTCCGAGTTTGCACCACGCATCATCACCATGAAGATCAATCCAGAGAAAATTCGTGATGTAATCGGCAAGGGCGGCGCAGTTATCCGTGCCCTCACGGAAGAAACCGGCACCACGATTGATATTGAAGATGATGGCACGATCAAGATTGGCTGCCTGAGCGCGGAATCTGGCGAAGAGGCGAAGAAGCGCATTGCAGCGATCACGGCTGAAGTGGAAGTTGGTCAAACCTATGAAGGCACCGTTATCAAGCTGCTGGATTTTGGTGCAATTGTATCCTTGCTGCCAGGCAAAGATGGCTTGCTGCATATCTCGCAAATCGCCCATCAGCGTGTGAATGCGGTTGCTGACTTCCTCAAGGAGGGCCAGATAGTAAAGGTCAAGGTTGTAGAAGCTGATGAAAAAGGCCGTGTGCGCTTGAGCATGAAGGCTTTGATTGATCCGCCGGCGGCCGAAGAAAAGGCAGAAGCTGAACAGCCTTAAGTGTAAATCTAAGGTTCATTTGGTAAACCTAGTTTAGTAGCAAATAAAAAGGCCGGAGATTCCGGCCTTTTTTGTTATATCGCTTGCCAAATCAGATTAAGCCGTGCGTGGCAATGGGTTTATTATTTTGCTACTTGGCGCTCGCGAATTTCATCCAGGGTTTTGCAATCAATGCAAAGCGTGGCCGTAGGGCGAGCTTCGAGGCGCTTAAGTCCAATTTCAACGCCGCAGCTATTGCAATAGCCGTATTCACGCTCGTCGATTTTAGCCAGGGTCTCATCAATTTTCTTGATCAGCTTACGCTCGCGATCGCGGTTGCGCAGCTCCAGCGCCATGTCAGATTCCTGACTGGCCCGGTCATTAGGGTCAGCAAACATCGTCACCTCATCCTGCATGGTGTGAACGGTGCGATCAATGTCGTGACTTAGCTCGGACTTCCAATCGTTGAGAATTTTACGAAAATGATCGAGCTGTTTATCATTCATGTACTCCTCATCAGTATTGGTCTGATAAGGAACGAATTGTCTGGTTATTGCTTCAGCCATGTGCGCCTTGAGGTTTTAAACTGCGATTAACAGAAAAATAAAGCAGGCGCAAGTTTACACTGATTGCTTAAGGTATGCAAAAATCCTATATAACTTGCAAAAGCACACGAAATTAACTCATGGACTCTCTGCGTACGCGAGCTACTGGAAACTAGCTATGCGTCACTACTGGGTATCAAATTTGGAAAACCAGTATGAATTTGAGAGCGTTGATTTTTGATGTGGATAAAACTTTGGCGGATATCGAGCGTGACGGGCACAGGTTTGCAATCAATCAAGCCTTTCTCGAAGCAGGTCTGGACTGGAATTGGGGCGTTGACCGGTATGGGGGGGGCTGCTGTCGGTCGCTGGGGGGGTAAAGAGCGTATCAAGTTTTATGGGGGCAACCATGTCAATTTGAACGTGCTGGCCATCCTTAGGGGTGCTTAATTAGATTCACGCAGTTCTTGTGCGAGCAGGGTGTTTTCCATGAGCGTGGCGACGGTCATCGGCCCTACGCCGCCAGGGACAGGGGTAATCCAGCCTGCACGCTCTTTTGCGGCCGCAAAGCCGACATCGCCGCATATTGTGCCATCGGCTAAACGCGTGATGCCAATATCGACAACAATCGCACCTGGTTTAATCCATTCACCCTGCACCAATCCTGGTTTGCCGGCCGCGGCAACAACAATGTCAGCGCTCGCCACATTGCCGCGTAAATCCTTGGTGTGACGATGACAACTGGTGACCGTGCAGCCTGCCAGCAGCAATTCCAGCGCCATGGGACGGCCCACATGATTAGAAACGCCAACTACTACGGCATCCAAGCCAAGCAGTTCGAGGCCGGTAGACTGCAGCATCTTCATCACGCCAAAAGGTGTACAGGAGCGCAAGGTGGGCTGGCGCACAGCGAGCCTGCCTATATTGAATGGGTGAAAGCCGTCTACATCCTTGGCAGGGCTAATGTGCTCAATCACAAATTCATCCTGGATTTGTGCGGGCAAAGGTGCTTGCACCAGAATGCCATCTACTTCATTATCGTTATTAAGTTGTTCGATCAGCACCATGAGCTCCGCTTGCGTGGTCGATGATGGCAAATCATAGGCAAGTGAGCGGATGCCGACTTTTTCGCAGGCCAACCTTTTATTGCGCACATAAATATGTGAAGCGGGGTCTGCGCCAATAAGTATTACGGCAAGAGTGGGCGCGCGTTTACCTTGTGTTACGCGGGCTTGTACGCGGGTTTTCATTTTGTCTAACATGGCGTCAGCAATAGCTTTGCCGTTGATAATTTGAGCGGACATGGCAATGATCAGTATTGAAAAATGCTATTTTAACAGGCTATCCTGAAATAATAGAATTGACCGCACGCTATGTTTGCGCTATATTCCTCGCCCTCGGGGTGTAGCGTAGCCTGGTAGCGCGCCTGCTTTGGGAGCAGGATGTCGGGAGTTCAAATCTCTCCACCCCGACCAAATTTAGCTGTTAAAGTTGCGCATGGTTTTGCAACACATGCAATGTTCTAGATTGCCCGACAATCTGCCCGTAGCTCAATCGGATAGAGCACCAGCCTTCTAAGCTGGGGGTTACAGGTTCGATTCCTGTCGGGCAGGCCAGTTTCATGACCGGTCAGTGGTGGCTGTAGCTCAGTTGGTAGAGTCCAGGATTGTGATTCCTGTTGTCGTGGGTTCGAGCCCCATCAGCCACCCCATTTCCTTCTCCAGCAGCCTTGCTGCTGTTGATAGCTTGCGTCTTTGCCGCTATAGTGACGCCATGAATTCCCAACAGTTTCAATCCCATTAAGCGTGTCCTGGAAAGTGTATCTCTAGAAAGCTTATCTAATGGCCGCACAACTTCCTGTTTTAATCATCATTGACGATGACCCACTTATCACCGACACCTTGCATTTCGTGCTCAGTAAATACTTTGACGTATATGTTGCCGAATCGAGAATCCAGGCTAAAAGCCTGTTAAGGCAACTTGACGCCCCTCCTTCTTTGGCTTTGGTGGATTTGGGTTTGCCCCCAGTGCCACACAAACCCGATGAGGGTTTCAAGATGATAGGTGAACTACTCGCGCATTCGCCAACTATGAAGATATTAGTGCTGTCCGGGCAGAATGAAGAAGCTAACGTCAAGCATGCTTTGGCTTTGGGCGCGGTTGATTTTGTGCCTAAACCTTGCGACGTGGAACGTCTCCATGAGTTATTACAGAATGCGCTTAAACTACAAAATGCCGAGCTGGGTGAAGAGCAACGTGAGCAACAAAACTGCGGCTTGCTCGGTAACAGTTTACCTATGCAAACGCTACGCACGCAGATTGGGCAGTTTGCTGATGCCCCTTTCCCGGTATTGATTGAAGGCGAATCCGGCAGCGGCAAGGAACTGGTGGCCAACTGCTTGCACCGCTTAAGCCAGCGATCACGCCAGCCTTATCTTTCAGTGAATTGTGCGGCAATTTCTCCTTTGCTGGCTGAATCTATCTTGTTCGGCCACGGCAAAGGCGCTTTTACTGGTGCTGCCAGTTCACATACCGGTTATTTTGAAGATGCCGGCGAAGGTACTTTATTCCTGGATGAAATTGGCGAACTGCCGATGGAATTACAGGCAAAATTGCTGCGGGTTCTGGAAAATGGCGAATATCAACGTATAGGGGAAACCCAGACACGCCGTAGCAAAGCACGCATAGTAGCTGCTACTAACCGCGATTTACGTGACGAGGTGCGTTGCAGCCGTTTTCGTATTGACCTCTATCATCGCTTAAGCGTGTTTGCGGTGCGTGTACCACCGTTGCGTGAACTTGAAGAGGACAGGTATTTGCTGCTGGATCACTTCAGTGATTTTTACGCGCGCGAAACTGCGCAAAAATCATTCAATTTCGACCAAAAAGCCCGTCAACGCTGGCTGGGTTATCATTTTCCCGGCAATGTGCGCGAACTGCGCAACATCATTATCCGGCTCATTGCCAAATACGCCGGGCAGGCGGTGAGTGACGCGCAATTGGCGGCGGAGTTGGATCTGGCCGAGCAAATGGCCGCTACTGAATTGCCCTTGATGTCTGACGAGAGCGGCCTGGCGCACTATGCTCATCGCCATTTACAGATGCAGGCCAACGTAAATGTTGACCATGTGTTGCGAGCGTGGGAAAAAGCCTATGTTGATGCGGCGCTAAAAATAACCCACGGCAACCTTAGCCAGGCTGCAAAATTGCTGGGCATCAATCGCACTACTTTATATAGCCGTATACAGTTACAAGAAGACTTTAAGGGTTAAGGGTGTATTACGCGCATTTTGGCCTTAAGCAGCCGCCTTTCAAAATCACACCCAATACTGAGTTTTTCTTTTCAGGCGGCAACCGCGGTGCAGTGCTTGATGCTTTGATCTATGCGATTACCAGCGGCGAAGGCATTATCAAGGTAGTCGGCGAGGTGGGCAGTGGTAAAACCATGCTGTGCCGCATGCTACAAACTTTGCTGCCGGAAAAAGTCGAAAGCGTATATCTGGCAAACCCCAGCGTGGCCCCTGAAGATATTTTGCATGCCATCGCTTTCGAACTGCAGCTAAAATTACCAAAAAATGCAGATCGCTTGCAGGTAATGCATGAATTACAGAGTTACTTGCTGCAACGCCATGCAGATGGCAAGCAAGTCGTAATTTTTGTGGAAGAAGCGCAAGGCATGCCGCTGGCGACTTTAGAGGAAATCCGGCTGCTTTCCAATTTGGAAACCAAGCACGATAAACTTCTGCAAATCGTATTATTCGGCCAGCCTGAACTGGATGTAAATCTTAACGAAACCCAGATTCGTCAGCTTAGAGAGCGCATCACCCACAGCTTTAATTTAGGTCCGCTAGAAGAAAAAGAGATAGGCGAATATCTGATTTTCCGCCTGCGAGCTGCGGGCTATTTTGGCCCGCATCTGTTTACCAATAGGGCTATCCGCAAGCTTTCCAAAGCTGCTGAAGGCTTGGTGAGGCGCGTTAATATCCTGGCCGACAAGGCCTTGCTTTCTGCATTTGCAGAAAATCTCTATCAAGTAACGCCCAAGCATGTACGCGCCGCTATCAGGGATAGTGAATTCGGTGCAGAACAAGCCAGGCGGCAGGCAAGCCAGCGTTTGTATGTTGCTACTGCTGCAACGCTGGTTGTGGGGCTAACGTTGGGATACTTGCTCAATCAATGGCGGGCAAATAAACCGGCTGAGCTGGGTGAGCAGCAAGTGATGGTATCTCAATCAGTGCCTGATAAAAAGACAGAGCCTCTTTTACAACAAAAAACAGCAGAAAAAAAAGTCGTGTCAGCCACGGAACCAGTAATGGAATCCAGCGATATTTTAGAGCGCCGGCTCAATGTGGCACAACATTGGCTCAATCAGCATCCTGCATCTACTGTTACGGTTCAGCTGATGGGTGGCGCTGATGAAGGCCAGATGCGAGCCCAGTTGAAAGCGCTTGCCAGCCAGATTGAGTTGGACAAAATTTACTTGTTCCGTACCAGGGTAAGTGGAAAACCTTTTATGATTTTGACTTATGGTAGTTATCCCGCTTGGAATGAAGCAGCGCAGGCCAAGGAAAAATTGCCAGGAGCCATACTTGCAAATCGACCGCGCCTGAGAACGATAGGTGGAATATTGGAAGAAATCAAACAATTTCAATGAGTTGCTATTGCAGACTAATCCAGTTTGTGAGATAACTGCGAGGCGGTTGCACTTCTACCAGGGGATTAGTAGGGCAAAAATATGAAAAACACATGGATTATTTTCATCGTGCTTGCTCTAGCAGGCTGTGCGCATGAGTCACGCATTACCCCGTCCTCTGGGCATATCGATGGACAAACTACTGCCTCGTCTACAGGCATCCCCAAGCCCATCACAAGCAATGTCTTTGTCCTGCCACCCAAGCCTAAAGTTAAGGAACAAACTTACAGTGTCGTCGTTAACGAGGTTTCCGTTAAGGAAATCCTGTTTGCCTTAGCGCGCGAAAGTAAACTCAACATTGATATTCATCCTGATATCAAAGGCGTGGTGACTATGAATGCTGTAGATCAAACTTTGCCATCGATTCTTGACAGAATTTCCAAGCAAGTAGATTTGACCTATAAGCTAGAAAATAATGTACTGAGTATTCGGCCTGATACCCCAGTCTTAAAAACATATGCAATCAATTATGTAAACATGAATAGAGATACAGTGGGCGATGTAAGTGTGAGTAATCAGATAGCATCATCTAACGCAGTTGGCGGCAGTTCGGCAGCAGGATCCAATACTTCGTCAACGTCTGTAAAAAGCATCTCTGAAAATCATTTTTGGGATTCATTAATTCAAAACATTCAAGATATTCTGCGTGAAAGTGACAAAGAAGTCCTGATTCGCAGGTTATCAACAGATTCTACTTTGCGAGACTCTTATAACGTTAACGGTTCTGTTAATGCTCGGGGTGCTGGATCAGCATCCACATCAGGTGTTGGGTCGGGAAATAGCAATTCCGGCAATCAAGTTGTGAATGGCAATGTAAATTCTGACGCCGCAACTGGCTCTGGAAATCAAACCGTTGATGCGGCAACATTAGCCAATAGAGAAGCTTCTAAAGAAAATAATGCCAAAGAATACAGGCAACTATATGCGGCATTTGTTATCCCTAATAAAGAAACCGGCGTGTTGAATGTAAGGGCTACCCAGCGTCAACATGAAAAAGTCCAAGAATTTTTAGATAAAGTTCAGGCAAGTGCTAAACGCCAAGTTTTAATTGAGGCATCTATTGTTGAGATTAAGTTAAACGATAGGTATCAGGCTGGTGTGGATTGGAGTCGCCTTGGCAGTGGAGGTTTGCTGAATGGATTTACTTTTCAACAAAACCTTCTGGGTAATAGCCTGACAAGTGCCCCAGCTGTGGCAATCGGATACAATAAGGCGGGTACTGCGCTGGGTGATTTAGCTGCTTCAGTTCGTTTATTGCAAACCTTCGGTACGACCAAAGTACTATCCAGTCCTAAATTGATGGTACTTAACAGCCAAACCGCCATACTGAAGGCCGTGGATAATTTAGTATATTTTACAGTTAGAGCAGACACTACCGCTGCAACTGCTAGTAGCCCAGCAATAACAACATTTACTACCACACCCCAAACTATTCCCGTTGGCATTTGGATGAGTGTTACGCCACAAATCAATGAGAATGGCACAGTCACATTGAATGTTCGACCTACTATTTCTAGGCAGTTTGGTCCAGGAGTCCTTGATCCTAATCCAAGTTTGAGAATAGAAAGTAGAATTCCTCAAATTACGGTCCGCGAGATGGAGTCGATGCTACAAGTGCCTAGTGGAAATACAGTAATCTTGGGTGGTTTGATGCAGGATGAAATTTCTAATAATACAAATGGCGTTCCTAGACTTGCCAATATTCCTATTATTGGCAATGCTTTTAAGGCGAGAGATAACAATGTAACTAAAACAGAACTTGTCATTTTTCTACGCCCTACGGTAATTCCAAATGCCACCCTGGAAAGCGATGAATTAAAGTTGTATAAACAATTTTTGCCTGCACCACAACTCCAGCAGCCTGTCGATGAGTCTGCTAATTAAAGCATTGGAAAAGGCAGAAAAAGGTAAAACGGCCGACGGCAGCAGCGAGCTTTCGCTTGAGCCGTTAGCTAAACTTGCAGAGGCTTGGTCAGATGATGCGCAGAGGCAGGTGAGCCAGCAAGCTGCAGCAACCGTATTCGCAGCTAAAAATGAGCAGAAAAAAAGGCAGCCTTCAAACAAGGGATTATGGATAGCTGCAGTTGTCTTGCTGCTTCTGGTAGTGATAGGCATGCAGCTTTATGCTTATTTTAACTCCTTGAGTCAGCCTGATGTGGTCATGGCAAGATCGCCTGTTGCTCCAGTCGCGCCTGCACAACCTCCGGCCAGCCAATCACTATCGAATCAATCTACAGCACCGCTGCAGACGGCGGATGAGGGTAATAAAGCTACTGGTGCTACGGATTTTGTTGCTGGGAGTGCGTCATCTTCACCCATTACTGGCGCGCATGCGCAAGAGCAGCGTGAACAAGTCTTAGCAAGCACTGAACCAGTGGCCAAACGGAAAGAAAGTAGCCAGGTCTTTAATGAGCCGTCAGTCGTCAATCAGACAGTCAACACCAAGCAAACCCCACGCTTGGCTCAATCCCAGCAATTGGCATTTGGCGAGCCTCTGCAGATGGATCATGAGGCCGTAGTTAAAATAACACGCAATCAGCCGACCATGGGGGTTAATCCTAATCTGCTGGCTGCCTACCAAGCATTTAATGCGGGAGACGATGCCACGGCACAACGCAATTACCGGCAGGTGTTGCAGGGCGATATCCGTAATGTGGATGCGCTGTTGGGCATGGCGGCGATTGCCTTTCGCCAGGACCGCAATAATGATGCGGTAGGCTGGTACGGCAAGGTGCTGGAAGTAGATCCCAGGAACAGCGTAGCGCAGGCTGCAATGATTAGTGCGCTAGGCCAGACTGATCCTGTTGGTAGTGAATCGCGCATCAAAATCTTGCTCGCGCAGCAGCCAGAAGCTGCGCATCTATATGCGGCCTTAGGTAATTTGTATGCCCAACAAAGCCAGTGGCCTTCGGCACAACAAGCCTATTTTCAGGCGCATCACTTTGCTCCCAATTACGCCGACTACGCTTTTAACTTGGGGGTGAGCCTGGATCAGCTCAATAAGCCGGCCCTGGCACTGCAATACTATAAACGTGCGCTGGAATTGCTGCCGAAATCTGGCGCAAGTGCTATAGACCGCGCCCAACTCGAGTCACGCATAGTCCAGCTTCAGTAGCCATTGTTCAAATGTCCTCCGCCTTGTTAGTGACGCCTAAATCTGATAAACAGTCAGATGACAATAAAAGAAGATGCTAAAAATTATGGTTGAGCTATTTCATGGCTGAACAAAGACGCAAGCTGCGATTGGGCGAATTGATGGTGCAACAGGGCCTGATCAGTCAGGACCAGTTGCGCATTGCACTGATGGAGCAGGATCAGAACAACATTCCGCTTGGTCGCCAGTTGGTGCGTTTAGGCTTTGTTACCGAGGCGATGGTGCGCGATCTCGTCGCGCATACCATCGGGCAGGAAAGTATTGATCTCACGTCGGTTATCGCCGATGCCGATGCCCTTAAAATGGTACCGGAAGATTTTGCGCGCCGTTATCATTTGCTTCCAGTTGCGTATGAAGAACCCACCAAATCAATAGTGGTGGCCATGGCCGACATGTTCAACGTGGTGGCGCTGGATCAGTTGCGCGCCATGCTGGGCGGGCAGATTCAGGTCAAACCTGTACTCGCTGCCGAAGCACAGCTTGAAGAACATATCGACCAGTTCTACGGTTATGAACTTTCGGTGGATGGCATTCTGCGCGAGATCGAAACTGGCGAAATTGATTATCAGAGCCTGCAAGCTGGCGGCGATGAATACACGCAGCCAGTCGTACGCCTGGTAGGCGCACTGCTCATGGATGCGGTCAAGCGTGGCGCTTCCGACATACACTTCGAGCCGGAATATGCATTTTTGCGTATTCGCTATCGTATAGACGGTGTATTGCAGCAGATTCGCAGTCTGCATAAAACTTACTGGCCTGGCATTGCTGTGCGACTCAAGGTTATCAGTGGCATGGATATCGCTGAAACGCGCTCGCCGCAGGATGGGCGCTTGAATATTAATCTGGTGGGCCGGCCCATCGACTTTCGTGTGGCCAGCCATCCGACGATACACGGTGAAAATATTGTCCTGCGCGTGCTGGATCGTGAAAAATCCATTATTCCGCTGGAGCGCATGGGCTTGCGCATCGAGACGCTGGGTGAGCTAAAGCTCATGATGACGCGGCCAGAAGGCATTATGGTAGTTACCGGGCCAACAGGTAGCGGTAAAACTACCACGCTGTATTCCCTGCTCTCGCATCAGAACACCGAAGCGGTCAATATCATGACGTTGGAAGACCCGGTGGAATATCCGGTAACCATGATGCGCCAGACTTCGGTTGCTGAAGTCAACAAAGTGGATTTTGCCAACGGTATCCGTTCCATCATGCGGCAAGACCCGGACATCATCCTGGTCGGTGAAATACGCGATGCAGATACTGCCACGATGGCATTTCGTGCGGCCATGACAGGCCATCAGGTATTCAGCACGCTGCATACCAACTCGGCACTAGGCACTTTTCCGCGCCTGCTGGACATAGGCATCTCGCCCGATATCATGGCGGGTAATATCATTGGTGTGGTGGCGCAGCGGCTCGTGCGCGTGCTGTGCCCTCATTGCAAGGAGGCGCATGTGCCCAATGACGATGAGCGCAAGCTGCTCGGTACCAGGCCACAAGCTGATGTGCAGATTTATCGTCACATTGGTTGCAAACGCTGCAATTACAGCGGTTATCGCGGTCGTATGGCCATCATTGAATTACTGCGCATCGATAGCGATATGGATGCATTGATCGCCCGCCGCTCGCATCTGGATGAAATGCGTAAGATGGCATTCGAAAAAGGTTTTGTTACTTTGGCAGATGATGGTGTACGCCGTATTCTGGAAGGCTATACCAGCTTATCCGAGGTCACCCGCGTGATTGACCTGACCAGCAGAATCAAATAGCCGCAGGATCAATAGCGCACACATGCCTACCTTTAACTACAAAGCTGTTGACCAGATTGGCCGCTCAGCTCGCGGGCAGATTGATGCGCAGAATGAAATCGACCTTGAGCTGAGGTTGGGACGCATCGGGCTTAGCCTGATTACTTTTCGTCCGGCTCGAAAAATCACTAGCGTCTTTATTAGTCGCAAAGTCAGCCTGCAAGATTTAGTGATGTTCTGCTTTCAACTGGAACAGCTTACCAGTGCGGGGGTGCCTTTACTTGAAGGGCTTAGCGACCTTAGAGATACCAATCCCAACCCGCATTTTCAGAAGGTGCTAGGCGCACTGGTGTCAGATGTAGAAGGCGGGAAAATGCTTTCGCAAGCATTGGCTGAATACCCTCGTGTATTCAGTAATGTATTTGTCAGCCTGGTGCGTGCTGGTGAGCAGACCGGCAAACTGCCGGAAGTCTTTGAGAATCTCGCAGCGACACTCAAGTGGCAGGATGAGCTGATTTCACAAACCAAACGTCTCATGGCCTACCCACTTTTTGTCTTAGTGGTTGTTATGGGGGCCGTTGCATTCCTCATGGTTTACCTGGTGCCGCAAATGGTGTCTTTTTTGCGCAATATGGGCCAGGAGCTTCCCCTCCAAACCAAGATACTGATTTTTATATCGAATGCATTTGTAAATTACTGGTGGCTGATACTTGCGCTACCGGTTTTACTGATAATGCTAGTGGCTTTTATGGTCAGGCAAAGCCCAGAAGCGCGCTATCGCTTTGACTATATCAAGCTGAATATGCCTGTGACAGGCCCGATATTACAAAAAATCATCCTCGCGCGTTTTGCACGCTACTTTGCATTGATGTACCAGACAGGCATACCGATACTGGATGCAATCAAGACTTGTGAAGATATTGCTGCTAATCAGGTAGTGGCAAATGCGCTCAATCGTGCTTATCAGCAGATTAACGCCGGGGATAGCATGAGCGAGAGTTTTCGTAATGCCGGGCTGTTCCCCCCTCTGGTCGTGCGTATGATCAGGGTCGGCGAGAGTACGGGCGCATTGGATAAGTCTTTGTTAAAGATTAGCTACTTTTATGATCGTGATGTGAACGAATCCATAGAGAAAATGCTCAAGCTGCTGGAGCCAGCCTTGACCGTAGTCCTGGGCGCTATCCTCGCCTTTATCATGTTCTCGGTGCTTGGTCCGGTGTACGACTCCTTCAGTAAACTCAAACTGTGAAATCGACGCAGCCTTGATCATGCTCACCAAAATTGTCCTCTGTGCAACTAATAGCCAACTCACTGCTGGCATTTGGCGATTAGGAAAGCTGCAGTCATATCAAGTTTTTCAAAATGACGAGCAGGGGCATCAGGATTTCAGCCATTTTTTACAGCAACATAGCCATATCACGGTTTACCTGCTGGCCGATGCCATAGAAGAAGATTTCCGGCTGGAGACTTTGCCACATACCATAGGCAATGCACGGCGCGAATTGGTGGAACGTAAGCTGAGCCAGCTTTATCGGGGCACTATCTACCGCGCTGCGCATTTTATCAGTCGGGAAAAAGAGAAACGCAAGGATGATCGTTTTCTCTTTATTTCAATAAGTAACACGGACTTTCTTCAACACTGGATGCAATGCATCGAAGCGCAGCAAGCACCTCTGGTCGGGGTTTATTTGCTACCTATGGTCAGCCATGCGATGGTGCGCCGCATGAAGCTGACAGCGCCGCATATATTGCTCAGCGAGCGCCTCAATACAGGCTTGCGCCAGACTTATCTACATAATGGCCGTATACGCATTAGCCGTTTAGTGCCGATCCCGGTTGCTGCTCAAGCCCGCCTCGACCATTTTTATCTGGCGGAGACCGAAAAAACGCGCCTATACCTGATGAGCCAGCGGTTTATTAGCCGGGAAACCTCGCTCAGCATGGTGCTGCCGGCGCTGGATGAGAGCAGTGCACATATCTGCCAGCTTATCCAGCAAGAGCAAGGGGTAAAATGCAGTCAAGTAGACTTGGCTAAGTTTGCGCGGGGCGTGCGTCTCGACCCCCAACTGCTACATGCTAATCCAGAGCTGCTGCATATGCATCTGCTGGCAATTGGCAATGTGCCAGACAATCTCGCTCCACCCAACCTTATCAGGCATCATCGGCTTAATTTTGTAAGGCAATGGATTAACGCAGCGACCGCCATGATTTTGTTGGGCGGTATGGTGCTGACGGGTGTGTATCTTAAAGACAGTTTTGATCAGGCAGCATTAGCCGAGCAAGCAACCACGGATGCGCACGCTCAGGAGCAGCTTTATAGCGACGTTGCGAAAAATTTTCCGGCAACACCCATCCCCAGCAATGATCTGAAGCTGGCTGTAGAGCTAAAACAAACCATTACCAACAACGCTAAATCGCCGCGGCGTATGATGCAGCATTTGAGCAAAGCTATCGATGTGTCACCCGAAATCCAGATTAACAGGCTGCGCTGGGTGTCCACCAACGATACCAATCTTAAGGATGACGATAAAACATCGGCAGCGCCCGTGCCTGCTGCGCCATCGCAGCCTGGCGTCGTATCCGATCCTGCAAGCCTGCATGAAGTAGGGTTTGTGAATGGTGAAATTAAAGGTTTTACGGGCGATTACCGCGCAGCACTGGAAAGCGTTAACCGCCTGACAGAACGCTTAAGGGCCGATAGTGCTGTCGAGCAAGTCGTTATATTGCAGGAACCAGTCAATGTAAGCTCCTACACCAGCTTGCAAGGCAGTACAGCCGAAGAGCGTGCTGCGCAATTGGATGCAGCCTTGTTTAAACTCAAAATTATCCTCAAGCGTGAGGTACCGCCGACATGAACTTCAATCAGCAAGATTGGCGTCGGTTAGGCTACCCGATTATTGCCTTGGGGGTAGTGCTCATCCTGATGACCTTGTTGGTAGGCTATGCCCAGAAGCGGAAAGATGCCGCGCAACTGGCACTGCAAACGCAGCAGGGTCAGCTTAACCAGGCACGGCAGCGCTATCAGACTTCAGGGTTGGAAAAAGAAACCATCGTCAAATACCTGCCGATATACCAGCACTTGATCGGTGAAGGGTTTGTCGGCGAAGAGCGGCGCATCGAGTGGGTCGACAGCTTGCGGACCATACACCTGCAGAACAAGCTGTTCAGTATCAATTACACCATCGGCACGCAGGAAGAATACAAGCCAGCTTTTGCGCTTAATGTTGGATCATTCACGCTGCATCGCTCGATCATGAAACTGGAGCTGTCCATGCTGCACGAGGGTGACTTGCTGACGTTACTAGACGCATTGGAAGCACAACGCAACACCCCATTCATCGTGCGCCAGTGTGAAATTACAAAGCTGGCTGCCATCACAAGCAATACACTCAAGCCGAACCTGCTCGCTAACTGTGAGCTGGATTGGCTCACGCTGCGCGAACCACAGGCTGCAGGAGCCGCGCCACTATGAGATACCTCCTGATGATACTCATGCTGCTACCGGGCATTACCGTAGCTGCGGATTCGCTAGGCCGCCTGTTTACCACCCCTGCAGAACGGGCCAGCCTGGATTATCTCCGCCAAACCAGAAAGGCAGAGGTGCTTGAGGCTGACAAGTCAGCCGAAGCTGCCCCTGCCGTACCATCGTCCATTTCTGTTCAAGGCTATGTAAAGCGCAGCGATGGCACAAAAGGCACGGTATGGGTTAACCAGAAGCCCATGCAAGAAAACTCGGGTACCGATGAGATACAAGTCGGCAAACTACGTGCGGATGGCAATCAAGTGCAGCTTAAATTGCCTGCCAATGGTAAGAGTCTTAACCTTAAAGCTGGTCAGATGTATGTGCCTGAAACGGATAGTGTTTCTGAGGTTAGCGCGTATACAAAAGTGTCGCCACTGGATAATGGTGAGGATGTGGGAAGTATTGATGAAAGTCCAGAAAACGCCGATGTAGCGGCTAAAAATTCATGGTCAATAAAAACTGCGCCCCCGACCAAGAGACAATAGCTGGTATGTGCAAGCCAAGGATTTCCCGTCAGCAAGGCATAACGCTAATCATGCTAATTTTTATTGTGGGACTTGCAGCGACGGCTTATATGATAAATGCGCTGAATGCTAATACGATAAAAATTGAGCGGGATAAAAAAACGACAGACGCTCTAGCAGAAGCAAAAGAAGCATTAATAGGCTGGGCAGTGAAACGCAATACCCCAGGACAAATGCCCTGCCCAGAAGATACTACTAAGATTGGGTTACCTACTGAAGGTCAAGCTCAAAGCTCGTGTACTTTGCCAGCAATAGGACGATTACCTTGGCATACTTTAGGCATTGGCGACATTCGCGATGGAAATGGAGACAAATTATGGTATTCGCTATCAGCGGGCTTTCGCACCGGCATCATCAATAGTGACACTCCCGCCCAATTGACTGTTGACGGAACATCTGGAAAAGCAGTTGCCATTATTTTCTCTCCAGGTCCAGTACTAATCGGACAATCTCGCTCAGTACCAACGGCAATCAGCCCCCCCGATGTAACCCAGTATCTCGATTTATCCAATAATGATGGTGACAATACCTTTGTTTCCACAGGTGCCGCGGCAAGTTTCAATGACCATCTATTGTTGATTGATCACGATAAGCTGTTTCGGGTAGTTGAAAAAAGAGTTGCACGAGAAGCCTTGAATTGTCTTGAAATCTTTGCTGCTGGATCTGGTGGAAAATACCCTTGGCCAGCCAAGTTGGACCCTTCTGCCGTAGTTGACTACACTTATGACGTGAGCACACTGTTTGGTCGATTACCCGATTCTCCAATGGGGGGCGCTTGGTCCGGTGCATGTAACATTCCGGTCGGTGGGACTGGGTGGTGGTTAAGCTGGAAGGAACAAGTATTTTTCGCTGTGGCTGACGAGTACAAACCAACTGGCGCAGCGACCGTCTGCGGGGCATGCCTGGCAGTTAATCCACCTTCAGCAAGCGGAGATAAAAAAATCGTAGTTATTGTTGCTGGCAAGGCTTTGACAGGACAGAGCCGCACGAGCACTTCTAACAAAGGAACTCTTTCCAATTACCTGGAGTTTCCCAACAGCTCCGGTGGGGTGTCATTTGCTCAACAGCAAGCGACCTCAACATTCAACGATGTTGTGGTTTACCACTAATGACATTGAAAATTTTACAATGATGAAAAACGCTCGTGGTTTCACCTTGGTTGAAATGGCCGTAGTTTTGATTATTGTCGGTCTGATGCTGGGGGGGGTGCTTTTGCCGTTAACTGCCCAAATGGAGCAACGACACCGAGAAGAAACCAGGGTCATTCTGGACGATGCTAAAGAGGCCTTGATCGGGTTTGCTATGGTACATAAATACCTCCCTTGTCCTGATACAAATGCTATTCCAGATGGATCAGAAGGTGCTCGTTCTGGAGTACCTCACCAGTGTACGACAGCAGAAGGGATACTTCCGTGGCAAGTGCTAGGGGTTCAAGGAAAAGATGGTTGGGAGAGGTATATCCGTTACCGAGTGACTCCGGCATTTACCGCAGACGATAGCGCTAATTACTTTACTTTGTCGTCAACAGGGGGCATTACAATCAATAGCGATGTAGGAACCTTAACGACTTCAGCTATAGCAGCATTGGTTTCGCATGGCCCGAATGGATTTGGCGCCATAAACACCATCCAGGCTACTCCGGCCAATCAAATGCCAGCTCCAGCCGGGGCGGATGAGTTGATGAATACTGACGGAAATGCGACTTTTATCAGCCACACACCCACGCCACAGGGGTCTGCGAATGAATTTGACGACAGCGTTGTTTGGCTGTCGCCAAATATCTTATTTAGCCGTATGGTGGCTGCTAGTCAGTTGCCTTGAAGCATGAACGATAACCAACTCCTCCGCTACAGCCGCCATATCCTCCTGCCGCAAATCGGCTACGAGGGTCAGGACAAGCTCGTCCAAAGTCATGCACTCATAGTCGGGGCGGGTGGTTTGGGTTCACCCGTGGCGCTTTACCTGGCGGCAGGCGGTGTGGGTAAGCTGACAATTTGTGATTTTGATACGGTGGACCTCACCAATCTGCAACGCCAGATTGTGCATACCACCCAATCCATCGGCCTCAACAAGGCGGTTTCAGCACGGCAGACGATTACTGGCATTAATCCCGAAGTGGTCGTCAATACCGTGTGCGAAAAGTCTTCTGAAGCGGCATTTGAAGCGCTGGCAGCCGATGTTGATGTGGTAATCGATTGTTGCGACAACTTCAACACCCGCTACACATTGAACCGCATCTGCGTGAAACTGCGCAAGCCGCTGGTGTCAGGTGCGGCAATTGGTTTTGAAGGCCAAGTGACGGTATTCGATATGCGCCATGACACCAGCCCTTGTTATCACTGCCTGTTCCCGGATATGGGCGCCGAAGAGGGCATGCGCTGTGCTGAGAATGGTGTCTTCGCGCCGCTGGTGGGCATGATAGGCGCCACGCAGGCAGCGGAGGCGATGAAGTTGCTATTGGGTCTGGGGGAAAGCCTGCAAGGGCGTTTACTATTGCTCGATGTGCAGGCCATGGAATGGCGCAGCATCAAACTCGCTCGCGACCCATGCTGCAAGGTATGCGGCCACCACACGGCAGCCGCGGCCTGATTATTTCCCGCCGACCAGCGCTTTTACCGCACTGATTACATCTCCCGGCATCACCACAATCTTGCTGTTTTCTGAGGCCGACATTTTTTGTAGTGCCTGTATGTAGCGGTCCCCCAGCAAAAAAGTTGCCGAGCTGTTGTTATCCTTGACCGCTTCGGCAATCAGGCGAATGGATTCAGCAGAAGCGTCTGCTGCCACTTTTTGCGCTTCGGCATCTTTGCGAGCGGCTTCCAGCCTGGCTTCTGCATTCAGGATCAGCGATTGTTTATCGCCCTCTGCGCGCGTCACCACGGCGACACGTTCGCGCTCGGCCGAAGCTTGCTGTTCCATCGCATGTTGCATGTTGGCCGATGGCTTGATGTCCTGGATCTCAACCGACTTGACGGTAAGCCCCCAATCGGCGGCTTCATCGGCAATCGCAGTTTTCAGCTCAGCCTTGATGCGGTCACGCGATGTAAGCGCGTGGTTGAGATCCATGCCGCCGATAATGGAGCGCAAGCTGGTTTGCACCATATTGCGCATGGCCTCATGGAAATTATCAATGCCATACACCGAGCGTTCAATGTTGGTAACTTTGATAAACGCTACGGCATTAGCCAGAATCACGGCATTGTCGCGTGTGATGACTTCCTGTTCCGGCACATCCAGGATGATGTCTTTGGTAGTGACTTTGTAGCTCACCTTGTCGAATAGCGGGATGATGATATTAAGCCCGGGCTTAATCACGGAGTGAAATTTACCCAGCCGCTCTACCACCCATTCCTCGCCCTGCGGCACGATGCGGATACCCAGCCAGATGGCAATGACCACGGGGATGAGCAAGGTAATCATAAATTCAATCATGTGTTTTCCTGTTTAGTTGTTATGTTTAGTCAGCCTTGCGCCGCACGCGCAGGGCATTGCCTTCGATGCCGGTAATAACGGCATCAGCACCCGCCTCGATATCCTCGTCGGCAATCGCGGCCCAGTCACGACTACCCATCACGCCCTGGGCGAAACTGATTCTGCCATTCCGCTTGCGGCTCACCGGTTCTGTAATCGTGCCCGATCTGCCGATTTCTTCGCCTTGCGATTGTCCCACAAGCAAATCGGCGGATGTTTTCTTGTAACTCAATTTCCAGATTGCCAGGGAGCTGCAGGAAAGCGCAGCAAATACGAAGAGCTGCCAACTTACCGACATGCCTGGAAATAACCACAGCGCCGCGCACATGCACAGCGCCGCGATACCAAACCAGAGTATGTAAAACGTGCCGCTGGCCATTTCGACAGCCAGCAAGATCAGGCCCAATATGCCCCAGACCCAGATGGGTTCTAACATGGACTACCCCCCTAAGTTTTGAGCTGACATGCTATCAGAACTCGCTTCGCCATTGTGTCTACGAGGCCACAGCATTACACTGCAAAAAAACATAAGGGGGAATCATGAGTTTGATCGTGTTGCTGGTGCTGGTGCTGGTCGTCGTTGCAATCTATTTCATCCTGGTTTACAACAGCCTGGTAAACATCAAAAATAATGTCTCAAAAGCCTGGGCCAATATCGATGTGCTGCTCAAGCAGCGTCACGATGAACTCCCCAAGCTGGTGGATACCTGCAAGCAATACATGAAGTATGAGCAAGATACACTGGAAAAAGTAATCCAGGCGCGAGCCCGTGTGGCTGATGCGCAGGAGTCCCGTGATATTCGTTCATTGGGTGCCGCCGAAGGCGCTCTGCGGGCAGGCTTGGGTAATTTGTTCGCGCTTGCCGAAGCCTACCCTGACCTGAAAGCCAACGAAAATTTCCTGCATATGCAAGCGCGTATAAGCGGTCTGGAAAACGCGCTTGCCGATCGTCGCGAGTTCTACAACGATAGCGTCAACATCAATAACGTCCGCATCGAACAGTTCCCCGATTTGATAGTCGCAAGGCTATTCAGCTTCCCGGCTTTTGATCTGCTGCGTTTTGCCAATGCTGAGCTGAAAGACGTCGATATTAGTCAGCGTTTCGCCAGCTAAGCCCAGGTATGCTGAAGGGTATTCGCGGTCAGCACGTTGATGCACTGACGTCAGCCGGCCATCTGGGTTTGCTGATAGTCGCGCTGTATGCGCACGATCGTGCAGTCTGGATGGGCTGCTTGACCTTAATTGCAATCATCAGTCTGGTTGCCTGGGCTTCCAATTACCGGCGCGTTCGTGCCATTGCCGATATTCCGACTTCGCGTATTGCTTCGGCCGCTCAAGGCTATGTCGAGCTCTCCGGCCGTGCCAGCGTTGATCACGACTATATGCTCGTAAGCCCCTTGAGCGGTATTTCCTGCATCTGGTTTCGTTACTGGGTTTATACCAAAAGCGGTAAGGGTGAGTGGTCCCAGACCAGCAACGGCGTCAGCAATCAGACTTTTGAAATCGGTGATGGCACGGGTCAGTGTGTAATCGACCCAGACGACGCAGAGATCGTCGCCGCAGACCGTCGGGTGAGTTATCACGGTAACTATAAGCATGTTGAAGAGCTGCTTTATGGCGGCGTTGCCATCTATGTTTTAGGCGAATTCTCCACGTTTGGTGGCGCCAGTACTGCACTCAATCTCAAAGAAGATGTCGGCGAGCTGCTGGCTGCATGGAAAGGGAATCCAGCAGCATTGCGTGAACGCTTTGATCTCGATAAAAATGGTGAGATAGATCAGCGTGAATGGGAGCTGGCACGCCGAGCAGCGGTAAGGGAAGTGCAAGCCGAACATAGGGAAATCCGCACACAAAGTGACGTCAATGTCCTACGAGCCCCGCGGGACGGGGGTATGTTTCTGATTTCCAGCCTGTCTCCGCAAAAACTCAGATTCAAATACCTGCTCTGGAGTGGCTTGCATCTGCTGATTTTTCTATGCGCGGCGAGTGCCGCGCTGTGGCTTTGGCATGGTCACCATTTACAGGAATTTCTCGCTTGACAGAGGATGGCGCTAGATAAGTCAGCGCTGACTTAGCCTGTGGTAAAATCCCGCCCCTATGAGCACAGATAACATACTAGAAAAGCCCCTCGAAAAGTCTTTTGAACCCAAGAACATAGAAAGCCGCTGGTACCAGTTTTGGGAAGACCGCGGCTACTATGCTGCCGGGTTGGACGCTGATAACACCGACAACTTTTGTATCTTGCTGCCGCCGCCGAATGTGACTGGCACGCTGCATATGGGGCATGGTTTTAACCAGACCATCATGGATGCTCTGACGCGCTATCATCGCATGCGCGGAGATAACACGCTGTGGCAGCCCGGTACCGACCATGCCGGTATTGCCACGCAGATTGTGGTGGAGCGCCAGCTGGATGCCCAAGGCGTATCACGCCATGATCTGGGCCGCGAAAAATTCCTGGAAAAAGTTTGGGAATGGAAAGAATATTCCGGCGACACCATCACCAAGCAGATGCGTCGCCTCGGCACCTCACCGGACTGGAGCCGCGAGCGCTTCACCATGGACGCCGGCTTGTCAAAGACCGTTACCGAAACCTTTGTCCGTCTCTATAACGAAGGCCTGATTTACCGTGGCAAGCGCCTGGTGAACTGGGATCCCAAGCTGCATACCGCGGTTTCCGACTTGGAAGTGGTGCAGGAGGAAGAAGATGGCTTCCTTTGGCATATTCACTATCCGCTGGTTGAAGTGGATAGCGTCAAAGGTCTAACGCATTTGACCGTTGCCACCACGCGTCCGGAAACCATGCTGGGCGACGTTGCCGCAATGGTGCACCCGGAAGACGAGCGCTATGCCCACCTGATAGGCAAGAGCGTCAAGCTGCCGCTGTGTGACCGCGAAATCCCGATCATAGCCGATGATTACGTGGATCGTGAATTCGGTACCGGCGTGGTGAAGGTGACGCCTGCGCATGACTTCAACGACTATGCGGTTGGTCAGCGCCACCAGCTGGAAATGATCGGCATTCTGACTTTGGATGGCCATATCAATGACGCCGCGCCCAAGCAATATCAAGGGTTGGAGCGCTTTGCAGCACGCAAGCAGGTGGTTGCTGATCTTGAAGCGCAAGGCTTCCTGGAAAAAACCGAGAAGCATAAGCTCAAGGTGCCGCGCGGCGACCGTACCGGCGTGGTGATCGAGCCCATGCTTACTGATCAATGGTTCGTGGCCATGAGCAAGCCCTCCGCAGGCGGCAAGAGCATTACGCAACAGGCACTGGATGTCGTCGCCAATGGCGAGATCAGGTTCTACCCCGACAACTGGGTCAACACTTACAACCAGTGGCTGAATAATATTCAGGATTGGTGCATTTCGCGCCAGCTGTGGTGGGGTCATCAAATCCCGGCGTGGTATGGCGACGACGGTAGCATCTATGTGGCACACGATGAAGCTGAAGCCAAAGTGCTGGCTGCCAAAGGCGGCTACACGGGCAGCCTGAGGCGTGACGATGACGTGCTGGATACCTGGTATTCCTCCGCACTGTGGCCATTCTCCACGCTGGGCTGGACCGGTGACGAAGCCAAAGACGCGCAGAACCAGTTCCTGCAGCAATATCTGCCGTCCTCGGTGCTGGTGACGGGCTTCGACATCATCTTCTTCTGGGTGGCGCGCATGGTCATGATGACCATGCACCTCACGGGCAGGATTCCGTTCAAGCATGTGTACGTGCACGGCCTGATCCGCGACGCGGAAGGCCAGAAGATGAGCAAGTCCAAGGGCAACGTGCTGGACCCGATCGACCTGATTGACGGCATTTCGGTGGACGATCTGGTGGCCAAGCGCACTACGGGTTTGATGAATCCAAAACAGGCGGAGAGTATCGCCAAAAAGACGCGTAAGGAATTCCCGGAGGGTATTCCGGCTTTTGGCACTGATGCTTTAAGGTTTACCTTCGCCAGCCTGGCTAGCCCGGGGCGCGATATCAAGTTTGACCTCAGCCGCTGTGAAGGCTACCGCAATTTCTGCAACAAGCTGTGGAATGCCACGCGCTTTGTGCTGATGAACTGCGAAGGCCAGGACTGCGGTCAGGGTGAATGTAACGCGGGCTGCGGGCCGGATGGCTACCTGCACTTCTCGCAAGCCGACCGCTGGATAGTCAGCATCCTGCAGCGCACGGAAGCCGAAGTGGAGAAGGGCTTTGCCGAGTATCGTTTTGATAACGTGGCAAGCAGCCTCTATAAATTTGTCTGGGACGAATACTGCGACTGGTATCTGGAACTGGCCAAGGTGCAGTTGCAAAACGGCAGCCCGGCACAGCAGCGCGCCACCAGACGTACCTTGCTGCGTGTGCTGGAGACCATCCTGCGCCTGGCGCATCCAATTATGCCGTTCATCACCGAGGAGCTATGGCAGACCGTTGGCCCTCTCTCCAGCCGCACCGGGCCCAGCATCATGCTGGAAGCCTACCCCAAGAGTCAGCCCAATAAGATTGATGTAGAGAGCGAGGCTTGGGTAGTACTGCTTAAAGAGGCCGTGGACGCATGCCGCAGCCTGCGCGGAGAAATGAATATTTCACCTGCGTTGCGTGTGCCGCTGGCTGCAGCAGGCGATGCCGCCAAGCTGGAGGAATACGCATCGTTTCTGAAAGCGTTGGCCAAGCTGTCCGAAGTCGAGATCGTAGCTGAACTGCCGGAAGCCGATGCACCAGTGGCGCTGGCCGGCGACTTCAAGCTCATGCTCAAGATCGAGATTGACGTTGCGGCTGAGAAAGAACGCCTGGGCAAGGAAGTCGCCCGTCTGCAGGGCGAAATCGGCAAGGCCGAAGCCAAGCTCGGCAATGAAGGCTTTGTTGCACGCGCTCCGGCGGCAGTGGTAGCGCAGGAGAAAGAGCGTTTGGCAGGGTTTAGTGCAACGCTGGAAAAGCTGAATGCTCAGTTATCGCGTTTGAAGTAGTCGCCATATAAACAGATTGACATCGGATGCGCCGGCAAACTAGAAAAATGTAGCAGTGCCGCCGAATTCGATGTCTTCAATCAGGTCTTCCGGCTGCAAGTCAAACAAGTCCAGGGTCATCCTGGAGTAATGTCAGGCCGTGGAAGGTAAAGAAAATCTGCACTTCATAATCCAGGGCGGCCGCAGTGGAAGCGAGAATGAAGGGCGGATACGCCCAATCCAGAGTGCCTTTGGAGGCAATCAGTGCCAGTTTCTTGGCCACGATTATGGCCCGGGGTTGCAGCCTAGTTGCTGCGTTTGCGGATGTAAAAAATGAATTCCTTGTCAGCCTGCTCTAGCGACAATAATTCATGGCCAGTCTGCTTGCAAAAGGCTTGAAAGTCTTTAACTGAGCCAGGGTCGGTGGCCATGACTTTCAGTATCTGGCCACTCTCAATTTCCGCCATGCCTTTTTTGCAGCGCAGTATGGGTAGCGGGCAATTCAGGCCGCGGGCATCGAGTTCTTTATTGGATTCCATGATAAATTCCTTGAATACTTAACTTAAGTGCATAAAGCCATTAGCCTTTGGGGCCGAAAGGGTAACCAGCTTTGCCCCACGCCAGTACGCCGCCACGCAAATTGTATACTTGCTGACGTCCTTTATTGGCGATGAAGGCCGAGGCTTGTGCTGAGCGTATGCCGCTATGGCAGTAGAGCACCAGTGGCTCATCGCTATTCAGCGATTCAAATTTGACGGGGATCATGGCGAGTGGCACATGTGCAGCGCCTGGAATAATCCCGCGCGCTACTTCGTCGTCGTTGCGTACATCAACCAATAGCAATTTCTGATTGGCCATCATTTCAAATAATTCGCCTGCTTCGATTTCGATGTAGCCGTGCATAAAATTCCTGAAAAGCGTGGATATGAATATAGAAAACAAATAACACATTATACGAACTGACAGCCATATTATGCCAGAGCGCTGTGCCGGGCAGGCATGGCTTGACCGATCTGCCGCACGCATGCAGTAAATAAAACAGCGGCCCCATGACTAACCATGGAACGGTCTTGATTTGAGATTGAACCAGGCGTGGATGGCTACCGCACTACAGCGTGCTGCAACTTTACCGTTAAAGACAGACGGATTTGTCAGCTAACAGTAGCCATGGTGGTTGCATATCCATGAGGCGCTCTTGGGTTACATGGCTGTTTTCCCAGCAACATCTCGAACATCGCTGCCGGTATCGGCCTGGAGAACAGATACCCTTGCGCATAGTCGCAGCCCGCGCCAGCCAGCAGCCTGCGTTGTTCCTCCGTCTCCACGCCCTCGGCAATCACTTTCAGTCCGAGCTTGTGTGCCATCACGATGATGGCTTCGGACAAGGCCATATCGTTGGGGTCAGTCGCCAGATCGCGCACGAATGACTGGTCGATCTTCAGGTAATCGATGTCAAACTTCTTGAGATAGGATAGTGATGAATAGCCGGTGCCGAAATCATCGATCGCCACCTGGATGTTCGCATCCCTGAATTCGTGCAATTTATTGGTAATGTCGGACGCACCCAGCAGTAAACCTTCAGTGATTTCGATCACTATGCTTTGCCCGGGCAGCCCCAGTTCCTGCAAATAACTGAACCAGGCCTGATATGAGCTGCCCTTGCCGAGCTGAGCCGGCGATACGTTCACGCTGAGTTGCAGGTTGATGTTGTATAGCGTCCTCCAGTACTTCAATTGGCGTGCCGCTTCCTTGAATATCCAATCGCCGATCTCGACGATCAGCCCGGTTTCTTCGGCGATCGGGATGAATTGCGCCGGACTGATTGTGCCCAGCTCCGGGTGCTGCCAGCGGATCAGTGTTTCCGCCTTGATGATCTGGCCAGTAGCCAGGTCCACGATAGGCTGGTAATGCAGCATGAGTTGGTTGGCACTCAGCGCACCGCGCAACTCGTTGGTCAGGCGCAGTCGTGCCTGCGCCGAATGCTGCATGGGCTGCGTAAAATAACTGTAGCGGTTGCGCCCCTCATTCTTGGCGGCATACATGGCTTGATCAGCATGCATGAGCAGCTCGTTGATATCGGTGGCATCATCAGGATGCAGCGTGACGCCTATGCTCGCCGAGATATAAGCGGTTTCGCTTCCCAGCAGGAACGGTTCGGTCAGGCTATGCAGGATGCTTTCGGCTACCCGCCCGATACTGCCGATATCGTCAAGTTCTGCCAGAATCACGGTGAATTCATCACCACCCATGCGCGCCACGGTGTCGGTCGCACGCACGCAGCCGCTGATGCGCTGCGCCGCTTCCTTCAGCAGCGTGTCGCCCAGGTTGTGACCGAGCGTGTCGTTGACCTCCTTGAATTTGTCGAGGTCGATATACAGTAGTGCTGTTTTCAGGTTGTCGCGCTGCGCCTTCTTCATCGCCTGCTCCAGGCGGTCGTGGAACATGCGGCGGTTGGGTAGGCTGGTCAGGGGGTCGAAGTTGGCCTGGTTCCAGATTAGATCCTCGGATTGTTTTTTCTGCGTGATGTCGCGGATAAAGCAGTTGAACTTATGCTGGCCTGCCGTCTTGATTGCGGTGATGGACAATTCGATAGGGAATTCGTGGCCATCGCGATGCAGTCCGATCAACTCCACCCGTGAATTCAGGATTTCGAGCTTGCCGGTGTGTAGAAAACGCTGCAAGCCTTGCCGATACTTTTCGCGGAACTGGGGCGGGACGATGGTTTCGCTGAGTGGACGTCCGATTGCTTCCGCGCGTTGCCAGCCGAAAACTTTTTCTGCCTGGTGATTCCAGCCGGTGATGATGCCTGTGGCATCCATCTGCACCACGGCATCCATGGCAGTTTCGATGGTGGCGCTCAGGCTATGCTCATCTTCACGCTGCCTTTCGAACATGGCATTGAACCCATCGGCCATTTGGTTGAAGCTGTCACCTATCTGACGCAGCTCATCGCGCGTGTCGAGCTTGATGCGCATGTTTAGATTACCGTTGGCGAAAGCTTGTGCGGCGTGGGAAAACGACTGGATGCTGCTGATAATGACGTAGTAATTACCGATCGCAAAATAACCCATAATCAGGAATAACAGCAGGGTGACGCCGATGCTCACATATAGCACTTTTTCTGCCTTGACTATGCGCGCCTTGATGAGCGCCTCGGTGGTCGGCAAGAGCGTCGTATATATTTGTGCGTAGCCGTTGTTGATCTGCGTGGTGGCCATATCCAGAAAGACTGCCGGAGGCGTGGCAAAATGACCGGTGAAAATGTCCGCTTCCGCAAGGTCGGTAATCTGCTGCGCCGACGCCTTAATCTCATGGGCTGTTGCCGAGACTGCATTGTGTAGTGTCGGATTGTAGCGGCTGACCTTGTCGAGGTTGATGTTGAGGTCTTTGAGCGTATTATGGAGTTCGCCAATCATGACCCGCAATGCAATCTTCTGCGCATCGTTGATCTGTTGCTGTGCCAGAATGCCGGTGACAAAGGCCCGGATTTGCCCAAGATGTTCGAGAGTGTGCGGCAACTTGGTAATGGCCGTGCTAATCAGATAAGACGTGTCGAGCTTCGAGTCCAGGGTCAGCCCATAGTCATCGGCGACAGACTCCTCGAAGAACTTGATCTGATCGATCAGACGGGTATGCGCGACGAAATTCTCATCCCCCATCCAATGGAGCCCCTCTTTGCGCAGTAGCTCCCAGTTTCCCTTGATGTGCCGAAAGTCTTTACTGATGGTCAGGCTGGCGGGTAATTTTTCTTCCATTGCCTTGAATGCCTTGCCAACTGCCACTTCTTTGCTGGCATACCTGCCGCGCATCGTTTCGTTGCCGCCGAGCAGCACGGATGATATTCCGCGGTGTTGCTGGATTACTTGCATGGTGCGGGTAATCGGCTCGATCAGGGCAAGGCCCTGCAGTTGGCGCTGCGAGAGTTGAATGGTCTGATTGAGGCTGGTAAACAGGCTGTATACCACCACCGTGAGCGCAACCAAAGTTATCAACCCCATCAGCATGAGCTTCCGGCTGTAGCTCAGGCGAGTCATCACGTTGATGGCTGGTGAAAAGAAAGGACGCATATAACCTATTACCTTGTCTTAAAATCAAATGCCGTTAGGCATGGGTGCGCTGCTTTCCGTTTTGTCACTTTGATTTCCAGACGCCCATTTGGCTCTCTGAGCCGGTTCGACACTGCTATCCAAGCTGGTGCCTATTGATCGGCAAGGTCCTCCGGCAAGCTCCATGGAGGTCAGTATTATAACCTTGAGAACAAGTTTAAATTCACTGCCCTAGGGCTATTTTGAGGCGTAGTATATTCAACAGGTTATGTAAGTTTTATAGGTCTGATTATCTAGTTAATCAGACCTATACATTGCCCTGAAATTTATCGCTGCAAGATAGGCAGAGCTGTCCAATAAGCATTGCAAAAGCAGCTGATCTGGTGAGCCGGTTGCACCATAAACCTTACCCACCTTTCCCCTTGATGAGCCTCAATATCATGGAGTATCTATTTATACCTGCCGGAAGATGATCAGTATCAATGTGGAGCCATCCAAGGCGTGGGGTTTGTGGCTGACTAATTTATTTGAGATTGTGGCGATGGAATTCTACATAGCCACTACATGGAAAATTTAGGCGTAAAAAAACGAATTACAGATTAACGTAACTCGTTGATTTATTGGTGGTGGAGCGGCAGTCTGCACCAAGCGACTATTGAAAGTACGCAATCGAAGCGCTGCGGGTTGCTGCGAACCAGTGCGAACTCAATTGAAAAGACCGGCCATTTGCAAACTATCAAGCGGGTTTTCTGGCCTGGCTGGTCGTTGGAAGTGGGCATCAAACTTGTCTGCTTCCAGGGTGCAGTTCAAATCCGGAATCTTAAATCGAACCCGCGTCCGTTCGGTGCATCAAACTGGCGGCTCGCTCGCTGCCTCGCCGTCAGCAGCAGAGTCAGTCAGCCGACGAATCGTCAGGACACAGCGTTGTTCAATCAAAGCGATGATTTTCTCAACGACTTCATTACCGGAAAATCCGTACTCAGTGTCGGATTGGAGTCTGCGCGCGGCCGGCGGCAGCGATTTCGCCAACTCCAGAATGCGCCTTTTGGCCTGAGCCTTGGTCAGCCCCACGCCCTCCGCGAACTGCTCCCAGTGCAGCGCCTGGACTTCGCTAAACTTGTACTTGCTGCCAATTTTCATCGCCATCTTCGGCGTCAGTGTCGGATACACCGCAGTCGAAAGCGTGTCGTAGAACGGAGCCAGGGCGGGTGTCTTGCCCGGCTCTCTATTCAAGTAAAGCAGTGAGAAATTCTTGGCGTGCGCGTCATGATTGCCGATCAGCGCATTGAAGATCACGTAGTCGAGTAAGCGAAGTATTTGTGGTGCACTGGGCCGCATAACGCGGCGTACCAGATCGAAGCACTGCGCGAGATCCGGTCCACCCTCATTTTGGTATTTCATTTCAGGCACCACGCCCAAGGCTTGGCAGAAATCTTCCTGATGAAGGCGCTGCCGATTCCCTTGCGCATCCACGACACGGTCGTAGCGCTCAACCAGTAGGAACGGCCGGTTCAAGACAGTGTGAACTTTCGACTTGGCAGGCTTGAGCTGCATGGCCTCGGCCAGCACCATGCAGAAACCTTCGTTGGTCACACTGTCTTCAACAGCATGAATGGCCGGCTTCAAGATGTGAGAGCTGGGCGTACCATTGCGTGGCAGGCCAAGGCGGGCACCATCAAAAACCACCGGCAATTTGTCTTGTGCACCCGCCAATGAAAGCCGCAAGCCGTCTTTACCGGCCAGCATTGGTCGGCGCGGCAATTCATCCAGGATGGCGACAACGTCCTCATCGCTCAACCATTGCACATCGCCACCCTGGGCAGGCGCAGGCAAAGCCTGGCCTGGCTCCAGAAACGTCACCGCCCCGGCGCACTCTCCACCGATGTGGTCCAACAGTGCAAAGTCGTTCTGGCTAGAAACCTGTAACTGCAGCGCGATCAGGCGGCGCATCTGCCCCTCTGGCAGTAGCCCTGCAAAGAAGGGGCGGGTTTTGTGATCATCGAACGGCTCCGTTTGCAAGGGCAGCGAGGTGGACAATGCCACAGCTTTTGGCCGCGATAGCCAACCGGGTGTGTAGCAAAAATTCAGCCGTCCTTCGACCAGCGCCAAGGTGCCGATGCGATCAGCGAACAGCCAGACATCCAGCTCATGCGCCATGGTTGTTGCCTTCGCGTTGATCGTCGGCGGCAGCAGATGGCAACCCGCTGAGCTGGATCTCTCCACCCAAGGCATCAATGACGCGCAGGACATTTTCAAGTCGCAAGGTGGGCTTGCCCGCTTCAAGATCAACAATGAAGCGCACACCAACCCCTGCCGCCAGCGCCAACTGAGGTTGCGTCAGAGCAAGCTGCTTGCGGGCGGCACGAAGTGCGTCGCCGAGTTGCTGAGGTGATCGGATGGATGTCATAGTTTCCTCTATTTCCCGTTCGGGAAATTATTGACCAGAACCAGCGCCCGCGCAAGTCATATTTCCCGATCGGGAATTTTAAGTTGTTTTAAGTACTACTATCACACAAATGTCCCGGTCGGGAAGTTTCAGACAAATGCGGAGAATGGGCGGCTTAATCTCCGCAATAACTGCAGCGAATAGATGGGTGCAGGGCCACTAGAACGCATCATGGAATGGCGTGGGCGTTATAGGTGATACCGGGCGAGGTGTAAGCATCAATCAACTGCTCGACCAATTCCTTCATGACGGGGTAGGCCGGATCAGATATAGAAAGTTAGGATAAATCAGAATGGCATTTGAATGTGATCATTAAGTCTCCTTGGCAAAAATTGGACGTAAAAAAGCCTGCATGCCATGAAGTATGCCGGCGCTGAGAGCTGCTTTAAGAAGTGAAGCTTGACTTAGAAAGTAGCTAAAATTAGAATTTGCTCATGCATTCGCGCAATGTGTGATGCTGAACAATTCTCTCAGAGATAGTTCGTAGTGCCATTTTGAGTGACTCAAATGGTTCCTTCGCTAGCCATAGGTTTGCGTAGGGTTAACCAAACTTGGAGAACTTAAAATGAAAAGCAGAAAATCCCTCGTACGTCCCCGTGCGGCAGCATATAAATCTCAATCAGGTCTTTGCTACTACTGTGGACAACCCATGTGGCAAGAAACCCCGGAACAATTTGCCTCACGATATAGAATTGGAGTCAGGTTAGCCAAGCGCTTCCAATGTACTGGGGAGCATCTGATTGCGCACAAAGATGGTGGCACAGCTTCTCAATCCAACATTGTTGCTGCTTGCCGATTCTGCAACCAAACCAGACACAAGAAAAAATCAGTTCCAACTCCTGAGCGTTATCAACAGCAAGTGCAGCATAGGATTAGCAAGGGGAAATGGCATCCAGTCCTATTGGCTTGAGTTGCCTGCTGAGCAGCTGATAGATAGCGTAGAAGAAAATGACATTGCAAAAAATGATCAGTGCCGCTCTAAATATTACCCAGAGAACCATGCTTACAATGGGCTCAATGAGCCCCCACATCAGGTCCTAGAGTAACCCGTAAAGGCTGAAGCTTTCGTTTTGGTGGGGCCCCAGAGAGTCGAACTCGACACCAACGGATTATGAGTACAGATTACCGCATGGGGCTTAGGGGCCATAGTTGAAGAAATCTAAGGGATTTTCTGGTGGGCTATTTGACTACAACCACTGAACCGAACTTATCCCGAACCGGCCTTCTCCAAACTCACCTATTTTTTTACAAAAACATAGCTTTAACAATTAGTTATGCCAGCCCATCTGCCGACCGGACCCCGAACTCATCTAAAATTCTAGGTTGCAATTTCAGGTTCTATTCTAAAAAGAATGAGAGGAAAGCAGACCCGCTATCTGTAATCAACCAGCCCAAGGCAAAACAGTTCACTATCACTGTGACCCAAAAGACTGTCTGAAACTCTTCCTTCTTAGATTTGTGCCTTAACGTTCGCTGAGCAAGGAGTGCTCCAGGCCAGCCACCGACCAAGCTAAATAGGTGCAAGGTGCTTTCCTTGGTTCTCCATTGATTGCTCTTTGCAGCAGACTTATCAAGCGCATACGCAATAAACGTCAAAGCGCTAGCGGCCAGATAAAGTACGATGATTTGAGAAGGTAGCCATTTCATAAATATCGAGACTGCCAAGAAGGCAACGATGCCTATAGAAAATACTGCGCCAAGGGGTAATCCATTCCTTGAGTTGGAGGCAGATGCCGCATCGCCGACATATCGAACATGGATAGCAGTAGTCCGATTTTTTGAGCCCTTCTCGACCTCATAAGTGATTAGTTCACCATCAACAGGCCTGCGCCCTCTGGAGGAAAAAGCTTTGATATGCACGAAGGCTTTGTCCCCTCCACCATTTGGGATCACGAAGCCATAGCCCTGATCGTCTTTCCAGTTTGTAATCTTGCCTTGGAAACGCATTAGATTTTCTACCTTAAATATTTCCCGACACGCGTGATGTAATCAAACGAAAACACATGCTCAACAGGATTATCCTCACATTTTCCCACCACTCTCCCAGCGAATGCCCAGCCTCCGGCTTTTGCAGTCATCTTGTGGGGCTAGCGTTTTACCCCAAGCACCTCCTTGAGGACGTGCATGTCGAGGTAGGCCTCGGCCAGCAGCTTCTTGAGCCGATTGTTCTCGACCTCAAGGTCCCTCAGACGCTTGGCCTCGGAGGCCTGCATGCCACCAAACTTGCTACGCCATTTGTAGAAAGTGGCATCGCTGAAGCCACCTTGGCGGCAAAGCTCCTTGATAGGCATCCCGGCTTCGGCCTGTTTCAGAAAAACCGATGATTTGTTCTTCGCTGAATTTTGATCTCTTCATGTCCGTCATTCTCCATAAAATTGACGGACTTCACGAACTTTAGATTGGTACGGCGGGCGGGGGGCAGGTCACTTGGGTCATGCTAATATTCGTGAACAAAAATCAGTGCAAATGAATATGGATAATAAACTATTATGGCTCGAGGCTTCCAACAGCTTGCCTGTATTGGATGAGTAACTTTTTTCGAACCAGTCGTTTTTTGCCAAATCATCGCAACTGATCCTGCTATAACAAGCGATTTTCCTTACGTGTATAACAAAAATAAGTAGCTTAACTATGCCACAAAATACTAACAACCTTGCCGCCTATATCTGGACTTTAGCCGATCTACTACGTGGCGACTTCAAACAAAGCCAGTATGGCCGCATCATCTTGCCTTTTACGCTCTTACGGCTGTAAAACAGCGTGCAATACTTTCCAGATTAGGGGTGTAAACAGCGTCCAATAGTTTCCACCTCTGGTATGTAACCATCCGGTGTTTTAACCGGAGA
>CAJDUO010000022.1_pt1 | contig 39974 bp, 38 predicted proteins | sample 7391151 | NCBI WGS metagenome assembly CAJDUO01 (sample SAMEA7055682, study PRJEB34461) | soil metagenome | biome: terrestrial ecosystem; feature: Peninsula; material: soil | place: Antarctica | collected 2016
AAAGTGTTCACGTTCGAGCAGAATCAGTGTTCACGTTCCTTCAGAACCACTGTTCACGTTCGCCCAGAATGGGTGTTCACGTTGCTCCAGAATATGCACATAGCCGTGAGAATGCGCTGAAACTCCGTTCGGATAGTAGATGGGGAACGCTTTAAGTGCGCCGCGAGGATTTTAGCCTCCGTTGTTTTCAGGGTAAGACAAGTCTCCAACAGTTGATGCAAGGCAGGTGTCAGTGGGCTTTTATTATTGTCGTTTATGTCCATTCTTCTTTTCTTCTTTGAATAGTTACGCCTTGGATATTCCAAGTTCTTGCTGCGCCCAGGCAAGGGCGCGTCTCCGCGGCAGGAACGTTCGTCACCGCACATCTCTCGCACAAACCAGACGTGCGGTTTTTCCGCACCGAATTCCTCAGCTACACTCGCTCCCATGCCAGGCGCTACAACAGCCGCCCGGTTTGTTATTCCACAGCGAGGTTAGCTTGCGCTGACCCAGCCTGACAGCTTAGGCACAAGCTGCCTGCGCAGGGTCCGTGCTTCAATCAGGTCATTCCCCTTGCTGTGGGCTTCCCCTACCTCCAACTACGCCCCGCTCCCCAACGGCATCCGATGGGCTTACCTGTTACAGTATTTCTCAGCCTGCGTGCTCCGAAGTCCCTCTTTGTCCATTCAGGTTCCGGCTTAGCACCATGCCCGGGACTCTCCTCCCGTGCTCCACCAGCCTTATACGAGGCACCCAAACCGCAACCTTCCAGCTCACTGCTTTTGATGCACCCCCCGCATGAATCGAGTACAGCTCTTTCCGTATTGACGTCTGGCCAGTGGCTGCCCCTGACCCTGCGCCTTCCACTGGCCTGCAGAACTGAGGGTACCGGCTTTACCGACATGGACGATCGCTGAAAATGCGGCGTACTAGTCGTTTGCTGTTGACAAAACTGCTCCCATCTTCAAGTAAAAATTTCATGCGCTGGCCGAAGTGCGCTCTTGATACCGGCATAAGTGCTGGAATATGCCGCGGATTAAGTGAAAGGTTCAGCTTGTACATGCTCAGCATGTGTCCTTGAAACCTGCGCTCAAGGCTATCTAAGCAACCTAAGCAACAGGCGTTCCAAACTTTTTTTTACTTATAAAACATATTGTTATTGTATTTTTGGTAATGGGTGCTTAATGCTTGTGCCGGAAAAAGCGGAAAATATGTTGCTAGTAAGCGACGCACATAGCATTAATAATGTTAACGCTATGTATTTTATGAATTAATTTATGTCGCTAAAAGATGACACTATTGGTGCGCCTCTAGATATCCAATTGTGGATAGAGCCCATGGATGTGGTGTAAAAGCTGGGTGATGGCAGGAGGCTAACCACATGGAATATCAACTCAGGCCATCCAGTATTGGCTGGTCTGAGACTATTTTGTAAATGGAAAATGGCAAATTTCTGCAAGGCCGCTTTGCCCTAGCTTTATTTGACTGGATCTAGAGGCGCCTGGCCTAGCCTGGCCCAGACTTTAATTGTTAAGAACAAATATCCCGAGCCAGGAAACTTTCTCACCTCTAGCACTCTCAAACCCGGAGTGCTAAAATTATTCATCCGAGAAAGGTTTATAACGATGAGCAATGCCCTGATATTACCCTCGATTTCTGCGCTGGACAGCCTTGATCAGTACATGCGTACGATCAAGACATTTCCCGTACTAAGCGCGGAGGAAGAATACAAATTGGCTGTGCGCTTGAGAAAAGATAGCGATCTTGAAGCCGCCAAAGGCCTCATCCTGCCTCACTTGCGCCTGGTAGCAAGTATTGCGCGTGGCTACGCAGGCTATGGCTTACCGCAGGCCGACCTGATTCAGGAAGGTAATATTGGTCTTATGAAAGCCGTCCGCCGTTTTGACCCCGAGCGCGGTGTGCGCCTGGTTTCATTTGCCATGCACTGGATCAAGGCCGAGATTCACGAATATATTGTGCGCAACTGGCGTCTGGTTAAAGTTGCCACGACCAAAGCCCAACGTAAACTGTTTTTTAATCTACGCAGCATGAAGCAAGGCATTGGTAGCCTGCAACCCGATGAAGTCGCGCATATTGCCCGCGAGCTTAAAGTAAAACCTGGCGAAGTTCTGGAAATGGAATCCCGTATGGGTGGGCATGAAATTCCTCTGGAATCGCAAACCGATGATGATAGTGATGACAAGTTCAGCCCTATTGCCTACTTGCAGGATCATCAGCTTGAGCCATCAGAAATGCTCGCTGAACAGGAAGCCAAGCACTTACAGGCTACTGGCCTAGCATCTGCACTGGAAAGTCTGGATGATCGTAGCCGTCGCATTGTCCAGGCACGCTGGTTGCAAGAAGACAGTGGTTCTACTTTGCACGACCTGGCCGAAGAGTTTGGTGTTTCAGCCGAACGTATTCGCCAGATTGAGCAAAAGGCCATGCAAAAAATGAAGGGCTTGCTTATAGCAAGCTAAAGATCAGCTGTCTCGACAATAAAAAAGGCTGCAATATGCAGCCTTTTTTATTGTCGATTGATTTACCAATCTTCAGATTATCCGCTTAACCGAACAGAATCACCGAAAATGCACTGACCCAAGCTAGTGCGATTAAACCGATAGTTATGGTTAGAGGAAAATTCTCAAACGTGAAATACGATTTCATAAAAACCTCAAAACTAATTTATTGGTTAATTTTATTCTGATTGGGCATGTGCTTCAAGTTTTTGAATGGAATCATCGGGTCATCATCATCCATCAAAATGCGCTGAGCAGGCCCCTCGAGATCGTCATACTGACCACTTTTAATTGCCCACAGGATGCCTGCGGCGGCCAATCCCACAAATATAATTGTTACGCCAAACAGAAACAGTAAAGTGGAAAGCGTCATGCTACCTGAGCTAACTCGCTATCATTATCGAAAGCCAGTGCATTCTTCATGTGTTGAAGCAGGATCTTGATATCTGCCATTTGGCTATTGATACTTTTTTCGATGCTTTCAAGCTCGCTAATCCGGTCTTCCAGGGTATCAGTGGCTTTGTAAATGCGCTTAATACTTTCCAGGCGGCGACGCAGCTGCAATTGATGTTCGCGTACTTGTGACTCCATGGGGGCAATTATTGCCTTCAGCCAATTTTCCACATCGCGGTTAGCCACTTCATAAACATGAATCACGCGACTCGCTAAAGTCTCAAAGAACTTTGACGTCAGCGTCATTTTTTCATTGATGATCATGTTAAGCGCAGTATTAAATTGCTCTTTATAAGCGCGCTCCAGCTTAGCCAGCTCTTTTTGATATCGTAAGGTTGAGAATGCAGGGGGGGCAGCCTTACGTAGGCCATGCTCCTTGGAAAATTTCTCATACATCGCATCCATCATCTTTTTAATTTCTTCGATTTGGACATCGGATTTAACCAACCGGTCCTTAAGATCGGCAAAAAAAGCATCCATGGCACTACGGATATTCTTGGTAAAGTTTGCCGCAATCATAGTATCACGCGTAGTGGTGACCTGCGCCTTGAGTGTCTCTACTCCGAGTAAAGTAAATAACTGATTGGTCTGTTGCGAGAAAACACTGCGTAAGGCTTGAAAGCGTTGCAAACCTTTTTCAAAGTTCTCTTTATCAACCTTGACCTTATTCATCATGTGCTCAACGACATCTTCATTCTTGCCGCGCAATCCACGTAACTCTTCCAGTTGCTCTGCAAGGCCAAGCAGACGCGCGTCAAGAATCAAGTTGGAATTGTTGACGAGGTCTTCAATTTCACTTTGCGTGTTGTCACGCACGATCTCTTTTTTGGATGGTATCAGTTCGTCTGAGAGGGCTTTTTCCAGGTCCAGCAAGCGGCTCTTGGTAAGTAACTCGTCATCGCTGCTTATTTTCGCCAACAGGCCTTTTTGTGCCGAGATCGGAAAAATCTGATTAGGTTTCAGGCTTAGCAAATCGGCACTGGTATTAACCTGCTTGGTAATTTCACTGTGGATTTCAGCTTCGTCCTTGAGTTCATCCCAGAGGCCATCAATCTTGTTCAGTACTGCCAAACGACCCTTTTGCTTCCAACGGGTGCCACTAATATATTGCCGCCAGACATCAATTTCAGATTTGGTAACACCCGTATCTGCTGCCAGGATAAATAGCACGGCATGGGCATTAGGCAGCATATTAAGCGTTAGCTCAGGCTCAGTACCAATAGCGTTCAGGCCGGGGGTATCAAGAATTACCAACCCCTGTTCCAGCAAGGGGTGAGGGAAGTTAATGACGGCATAACGCCAGCACGGAATATCAATGCTGCCATCACTATTCACGCTCATTGCATCATCGGCGCTGTTGGGGTCGAACAGCCCATAGCGTTCGGCTTCTTCAACAGTGACGCGCTTGGTGCGACTGACTTCTTTAAATGCCTCGACCATGCTATCGCTGTCATCCACATCAAACTCGAATACTTTCCATTCTTCTGGATAACGCTTGTATTCAGTGGTGGTTGCGTCTGAAGAACGAGTCTCAATCGACAATAACTGCAATGAAGTTGGCTTGGCGGGGTCGTAAAGCAGTTCAGTCGGGCACATGGTCGTGCGGCCGGCACTGGAAGGAAGCAGTCGTTGGCCATAGCCAGCAAAGAAAATGGCGTTGATCAGCTCGGATTTGCCGCGGGAGAACTCAGCAACAAAAGCAACATTCAGTTTGTCTTCACGCAACCGCTCCAGTAGCTGATGGATGCGCAGATCAATTTGTGCATCATTCAACTCCTGCTCATTGAGCCAGCTACGATAATCGCAAATGGTATCGATAAGCGCCTTACGCCATTCAGTGTAGGCTGCGAACTGATGGGCAAGCTTATTTTGTGCCATAATTTCCCCTGAAGGACTTTTAGTAGCTGTCACTCTAGCATGCTCGCTAGAATAGTCAAATTAATCAGCAGACTAATCCAGACGCTGCAAGCAAGGCTTCAACAAATTGGCTTGGAGCGCAAAATATGCTCCAGATTGCCCCTTGCGCAGGGCAATTGCATTAGAAATTTTGATTTCTACTGGCCCTGCAGGGTGCGTGCGAGCGAAGGCTGTTGCGCTATTTTGAGTGTAAGTCCAACGTGTGTTGGACACTTGCAGAGTGAAGAAAATGCCCCACCTCTGGCATTTTTGCAGGAGCTGAGATAACACTGTGGGAAACGTTTGAAGAGCTGTCAGACCCGCGCACGGGACCGGCCCGGCGCCACGATCTGCACGAGATGATCGTGATGGCGTTGAGCGCGGTGCTGTGCGGCGCGAACAACTGGGTGGACGTAGTCGATTGAGTATCAGGCCATGGAGTGTGGCTGCGCAATTACCTGTCGCTGGCCTATGGCGCGCTCTCGCACGATACGTTTGAGCGGGTGTTCAGTCTGCTCGATACTGCAGTCTTCGAGCGTTGCTTTTGCCGCCGAAAATGGCCTGGGCCTGGGCCCGAAAGGCACCCAGGTGCCAGCTTCTTGATGCTCTACAGGAGTTCTTCGCTGAAGGCAAGAAACGAGGCTTTGGCAGCTTGTACCCAGCTGCTTCGAGACACTGGAAAAGACCATAGTCGCATCGAGACGCGGCGACATGCATGGGTGATCAATCTCGATTGGCTCGATGGTTCTATCCGCAGCCAGTGGAAGAAACTAGCGGGGTGGAAATAACTGAGCGCCAGCGCGACATGGGCGCCGCTGGGGAATCGATCACAAACTGTAATTGGACGCTGGACGTGACTTTTGGTGAGGGTAGCTGCCGGATGCATCAGGGGCACGCAGCGCGCAACTTCTCGACGCTAGCAAGTTTACTCTTTCGCTGCTGTGCCAGGATGAACGCTATCCCAAACGCACTGCACAGCCGCCGCAAAGCTGCTGACCGCAACGAGGAATACCGCGAGTTACTCCCCGGACTTCAGCTTCTGGGGTAAATGCAATTACCCTGATCCTGGATGCGCTCAAAGCCCACACACCTGCGGACAGCTATTACAAGCTGGTCAAGATATCCGAGGGCGGCCCCGAGTTCGACACCAAGCAGGCCAAAAATGAAGTTGCGCCGCTATGTGGAAAGCCATGACCATGCCATACGGCTCAAGACCGAAATCATGGTGGACCACTTTCACGAGCAGGTGCTGACTGCCTCCTGAGGTGTTGACGGCTGCACTGGTCCCGCCCAGATAGCAGAACTTTACATTTCTGTAGAGAAGGTGCAATGTTTAGACGCTTGCCCGCCAATCAATTGGCAATTGACGCATTTTCATGCGGTATGCCTGCGCCAACCAAGACGAGAAGCAAGCTTGGTAGTCCTGTCCGATGATCGTTAAAGGGGGATGGCAATGGCACGGAATCGCTGGCAAGAGACAACATTCTGGCTCCTGTTGCTGGGCAGCCTACTAGTGGTGGGATGTTCAAAGGGCCCACAACCTGGCAAGGTGCTGGACGAGGCCAAGCTGGCCGGACGCGACGGCGCATCATTTACGCACGCGACGGAGGACTATTTCCACGACATGGACGGTGCCTTGGCGCTGTCACCGCGAGAGATTGCGGGGCGCAACATGTGGCTGGTATGGAGCGGTGGCAACGACCGGCTGTGGGACCACATGACGGACTACACCTTCGGCGCGTTCGACCTGCTGAAGATCATCAGTTCGCACCCCAGCCAAGGCTATTCGCGTGCCAACCGCTGGGACTACCTGGGCCTGATCAACGAGCCCTGTTTTGACAAAGCACCCGGCCCCGACAAGAAGCACCGCGGCCTGTGGCTGGATGTGCGCAGCAAGGACTGCGCACCCGACCCGTTTGAGAACGCCAACAAATACCCAGGCGTAGCGGTGGGCGCACGCGGCAAGCCGCTGGGCGACGGCAGCACGCAGCCGGTGGGCTCTTTTTACGGCGAAGCCACCGGTATCTTGGGGCTGCGCCTGTTCCCCAACCCGGCCTTCGACGAAAAAGCCGCCAAGGCATGGGACGCCGAGAAGTACTACACCGACCCCAAGTACTACAACCGCCAGGACTTGGTGCGCCCCTACCGGGTCGGCATGTCATGTGCCTTTTGCCATGTCGGCCCGAGCCCGGTCAATCCGCCGGCCGACCCGGCGAATCCGAAGTTTGCCAACCTCAGCTCATCGGTGGGCGCGCAGTACATGTGGGTGGACCGTCTGTTCATCCACAACTCCAACAAGCCCGAGGGGCAGAAGAACTACATGTTCCAGCTGGCCCACACGTACAGGCCGGGGGCCATGGACACCTCGCTGATCTCCACCGACAACATCAACAACCCGCGCACCATGAACGCGGTCTACGACGTCATGGCGCGCATGGGCGCGGCCAAGCCGCGCTGGCATGAAAAGCTCGCGGGCGGCGAACTGGACAACAAACAGTTCAACGACTTCCTCACCAGTGGCCCGCTGACCGAGTTCTACAGCAAGGCAGACGCCACCGTCATCACGCCCCATGTGTTGAAGGACGGCGCCGACTCGGTCGGACTGCTGGGCGCGCTGAACCGGGTGTACCTGAACATAGGACTGTTCAGCGAAGAGTGGCTGCTGCATTTCAACCCGGTGGTGGGCGGAAAAACCATCACGCCCATCCAGATCGCCGTCGCGCAAAAGAACTCCGGCTACTGGCAGGCCACCGAAGCGGGCACGCCCAACACCGCGCTGTTCTTCCTGAAAGCCGCGCAGCCAGACCGCTTGCAGGACGCCTCCGGCGGTAGCGCCTACCTGACCACCGACACCGCAAAGCTGGAGCGCGGCAAGGAAGTGTTTGCCGACACCTGCGCGCGCTGCCACTCCAGCAAGGCCCCGCGCCCACCGCTGGAGTTGGGGCTGAGCCCGCAAAAATGTGCCGGGGCCGGTTACATGGACTGCTTCAAACACTACTGGGACTGGACGCAGACCAAGGGCTACAAGACGCAGATGCGCAAGATCGTGCAAGCGCCCGACTTCCTGCAGGGCAACTACCTGTCCACCGATGCACGCATTCCAGTCACCCTGTTGCGCACCAACGTCTGCAGCCCATTGGCCACCAACGGACTGGCCGGCAACGTCTGGGACAACTTCTCGTCGCAGTCATACAAGCAACTGCCATCGGTCGGAACCGTGACGCTGAGCGACCCGTTCACCGGTGCCCCCGTGCCCTATGCCATGCCCGCCGGGGGCCGTGGCTACACGCGGGTGCCATCGCTCATCAGCCTGTGGTCAACAGCGCCTTTTCTGCTGAACAACACGGTGGGGCCGTTTGACTCCAACCCGTCGGTCGCCAGCCGCATGAAGGTGTTTGACGCATCCATCGAGCAAATGCTCTGGCCCGAGAAGCGCGAGCGCGACACCGTACTGGGCAACAAAGTGCCTGGCATCATGGACCGCACCACCGAGCGCAGCGAGGTGATCATCCCCGCCGGCTTTACCCCTGAGGCTTTGCAGCCGCTGCAGGGCAGGCTGCACCGCTGGCTGCCCTGGCTGTTCACCGAGGGGGGTGACATCACGCTCGGCCCCATCCCCAAGGGTATACCTGTCAACCTGATCGCCAACCTCAAGCTGCGCTCCGAAAGCAACGATATCGCTGCCAGCGCCGCCCATGTGCGCGACGTGGGCGAGTTGCTGCTCAAACTCAAAGTGGATTTGGCCACCGTACCTGCCGACGCCAGCGACCAGGCGTTGCGCGACAAATTCGCCAACCTCAAGGAGCCCATGCTGCGCCTGAGCAAGTGCCCGGACTTCGTGGTCAACCGCGGCCACTACTTCGGCACGGCAGAGTTCAACCAGCAAGCGGCCCTGAGCGCCGATGAAAAAGCCTTTGGCACTGAGCCGGAGTTGAGCGATGCCGACAAGCGCGCGCTGATCGCCTTCCTCAAGACGTTCTGACGCAGCCCATGACCCATGCCGAAAGAATCGAATGGGACTACGTTATTGTGGGCACGGGTGCGGGTGGCGCCACTCTGGCGGCACGGCTGGTGGAGGCTGGCATACGCGTTTTTGTGCTGGAAGCTGGGGGCGACGCACGTACGGCGCAGGGTTCGCGCCTACCCGACGACTACGACGTGCCGGGCTTTCACACCTTTGCCTGTGAGAACGACGCCATGAGCTGGAACTTTCAGGTGCGCCACTATGCCAGCGATGCCCAGCAGACGCGCGACCCCAAGTTCGACACCACACGCCAGGGCGTGCTGTATCCACGCGCGGCAACACTGGGTGGCTGCACCGCGCACAACGCCATGATCTTCATGCCGCCGCACGACTCCGACTGGAACCACATCGCCGAGCTAACCGGCGACCGCAGCTGGGGCGCAAAGCAGATGCAGCGCTACGCCCGGCGCGTGGAGGCTTGTCACCACCGGCCCTGGTGGCGTGCGCTGCGCCATCTGGGCCTGGACCCCACCGGCCACGGCTGGGACGGCTGGCTGCACAGCGAGCGCCCAATGCCGCTGGAAGCTCTGGACGACGCGCAGATGGTTGGCATGGTGGCCCACACGGCGCGGACCTTTACCCACAGCCTGCCACATCCACTGCTCAGCACCCTGCGCTGGCTGCGCGGCGCGGGCGACCCGAACGCGCGACCCTGGGGGCGTGGCAGTTTTGAAGGCCTGTGCTACACGCCTCTATCCACCGCCAAGGCGCACCGCGTCGGCGCCCGCGAGCGCCTGCTGCAAGCCGCAGCCGCCCATCCCGAGCGGCTGCACATCGAACTCAACGCGCTGGCCACGCGCGTGCTGTTTGATGCGAACGACGCAGCCTGTGGCGTGGAATACCTGAAAGGACCGCGCCTGTATCGGGCGCATGCGCTCGTCAATGAGGACCCGGGCGAACGCTGGCAGGTGCAGGCCAGGCGCGAGGTAGTGTTGTGCGGCGGCGCATTCAACACGCCGCAGTTGCTGATGCTCTCGGGCATTGGCCCGGCGCAGGAGTTGCGCGCACTGGGCATTCCCGTCCGCGTGGACCTGGCCGGTGTGGGGCGCAATCTGCAAGACCGCTACGAGGTGGCCGTCACCCATCGCATGCGGCAAGCCTGGCAGATACTTGCTGGCGCCCGCTTCGAGCGCGATGACCCGCCGTGGCGGCGCTGGCGCAGCGCGGGAGCGGGTTTGTACGCAACCAGCGGTGCGGCCATCGGCTTGATACGCAAGTCAACCCCCAAGCTGCCCGAGCCCGACATTTTCTGCATGGCCCTGCCCGCGCTGTTTGAAGGCTATGCGCCCGGCTTCTCCAAACAAATCAGCCAGCACGCCGATCGCCTGACCTGGGCCATACTGAAAGCGCACACGCACAACCGCGCAGGCAGCGTCACGCTGCGATCGGCCGACCCACGCGACACGCCGCTGGTGAACTTCCGCTACTTTGAAGAAGGCAACGACAGCGCAGGCGCCGACCTGCAAGCCGTGGTAGAGGCCATCCGCTTTGTGCGCCGCCTCACCGCCCCGCTACTGGCGCGCGGCCTGATCGCCGAAGAATGCCTGCCCGGCCCCGGTGTGCAAACCGACGTGGCCTTGGCCGACTATGTGCGCGACACTGCCTGGGGTCACCATGCATCGTGCTCCTGCCCTATCGGCCCAGCCAATGCGGGCGGTGTGCTCGACAGCGCATTTGCCGTACATGGCACACGCCGCTTGCGCGTGGTGGATGCCTCGGTGTTCCCGCGCATTCCAGGATTCTTTATCGCCGCCGCCGTGTACATGGTGGGCGAAAAAGCCGCCGACGTGATGCTGCGCGATGCGGCGCGCACACCGGCTTAGACGTATTTGTTCACAGCGGGAAACCGCGAAAGGAGACAGCCATGGCCTACGACGTAGAGCAACTGCTGGCGATGACGCAAACCGAATTGGACGACCTGTTTCGCGCCAGCCCCCCCGGCGATATTCCCGATGGCTCGGCCAAGGGCACGGCGATCATTGCCCCCGGCACCCGGTACAGCCAGCACATCGCGGAAATCATCAACCGCTTTGGCTGGCAGGGCAAGGTGTTCGACGCCAAAAAGGGCGTGCTGAAAAATAAGGTGCTGGCCTTCGGTTTGGAGGCGGTGCTGGCCAAGGTCTACAAGGACAAGAGCTGGCTGGACGGCCAGGAATGCATCGTTCTTGACTACTCCGACACCTCGATACTGGCCCATTACATCCGCGACGAAATCCGCCTGATCGGCCCCGGTTTTTACCTGGGCAAGGTGTACTGGGGCCACGAGCGACTGATCGACTTCTGCCTGCAGTTCTAAAGCATCTGCCGTGACTCCGCAGTCGCAGTTCATGGTGGTCGCCCCGCTATTGCCGGGCAGCGAACCCGGCTTGCACGCGCTGCTGGGCAGCATGAACGCCAATGCCGGCATGGCCGATCCGCACAACGAAGTACTGCCGTTTGGCGTATTCGAGCAGCTGCACTTTGCGCGCCTGGTGCTGCTGGACGACGCATTGCAGGCTGACATCAGCGCCTACGGTCTGCCCCGGCCGCGCCTGCCGACCTGCCTGGCGTTTTTGGGCGACTGCGATGGGCCCGCGCACAGCTTTCTGGCCGAGCTGGCGCAGCGCTCTGGCGACGGGCTGCGCCGCATTTTTGCCCATTGCGAAGGCTTTGCGCCCGAAGGCGACTTGCTGGCTTGGCTGCTGGCGCATGACCGGCCGCTGGCGGCCAGCTATGTGAACTGGGTGGGCCGCAGCGTGCAGCAAATCCGGCAGGAAAGCGCCTTGCAGCGCGCGCTGACGGCCCGGGTGCCGCGCGCGGCCATCCACTCGGGCGCTGACGCCCGGCACGTGCGACAAGAACTGCTAGCTTTCGTCGACAACGCCGTTTGTACGGGCCAACTCACGCTGACGCCCCCCGCGCCCACGCCGCTGAGCTGGCAGCTGGCCAAGCTGCTGAACCTGCTGGCCGTGCCGCTGGTCGGCCTGGCCGTGTTGCCGCTGCTGGTACTGTTGTCCCCACTATTGATTTACCAACTACGCAGCCACGAAACCCGGGACCCCGAAATCTGCCCGCGCCCCGAGCCGGATGCGCTGCAGGCCCTGCAAGACCTGGAGGACTTTGACGTGAGCAACCAGTACACCGCGCTGGGCCCGGTCAAGCCGGGACTGTTCCGGCGCTGGCTGCTGAGCGGGCTGCTGGTGCTGATCAACTATACCTGCCGCCATATCTTCACGCGCGGCCATCTGGCGCGGGTGCAGACCATCCACTTTGCGCGCTGGGTGTTTCTGGACGACAAAAGCCGTGTCGTGTTCACCAGCCACTACGACGGCAGCCACCAAGGCTATATGGACGACTTCATCAACAAGGTGGGCTGGGGCCTGAACCTGGTGTTCAGCAACGGCATTGGCTGGCCGCGCACACGCTGGCTGATTCTGGGCGGGGCGCGCAACGAGCAGCACTTCAAATACTATCAGCGCCGCCACCAGATCCCCACCCAAGTCTGGTACAAAGCCTACCCCGGCCTGAGCCTGGCCGACATGCAGCGCAACCAGCGCATTCGCGAGGGGCTGGAGCGCACGCGGATGGACGATGACCAGGTACTTGAATGGCTAAGGCTGTTATGACAAATCCTGTCGAACTGGACGACGTACAAGGCCTGCTGCGCTTTGGCTACAAGCACCACACCGAGGCCTGTTTTGTACTGCTACGCGTCAGAGACCGCGCCGTCGCCCGCGTCTGGCTGGCTACCGCGCCGGTGACGACCGCCGCTCCAGCCGAGCCGCCGCCCGCCACCGTGCTGCAACTGGCCCTGAGCAGTGAAGGCCTGCGCGCGCTGGGCGTTCCCGGCGACATCGTGGATGCCTTTTCGTCAGAGTTTGTGTCCGGCATGGGCGGCGATGCCAGCCGCGCGCGCCGTTTGGGCGACGTGGGTGCCAACGCAGCGGACCAATGGCATTGGGGAATGGGTGAGCGCCTGCCACATGTGCTGGTAATGCTCTACGCCCTGCCCGGCCAGCTGGACGCCTGGCAAAGCCAGATCGAAACGCAATGCGCCGCGGGCTTTGACATCCTGACCCGCCTACCCTGCAGCGACCTGCGCGGCGCCGAGCCCTTTGGCTTTGCCGACGGCCTCTCGCAACCCGAGGTGGACTGGCAGCGCAGCCGGCCCGCGCACGACGCCGAGCAACAGGCCTATTCCAACCTGAGCTGCCTGGGCGAGTTTCTGCTGGGCTATCCCAATGAATACGGCGGCTACACCGACCGGCCTTTGCTCGCCCCGCAGCGCGATCCCCATACCTTGCTACCACGTGCCGAAGACGCCCCCGACCGACTCGACCTGGGCCGCAATGGCAGCTACCTCGCGCTGCGCCAACTCAGGCAGGACGTGCATGGCTTCTGGCAATGGCTGGATCGCGCGGCAGAGGGCGACCCGGTGCTGCGAGAACAGCTGGCAGCGGCCATGGTCGGTCGCACGCTGCAAGGCCAACCGCTGGAGCCGCTGACGGATGCGGCACAAGACCTGAACGCCTTCAACTTCGACACCGACCCACGCGGCGCGCACTGCCCGCTGGGCGCCCATATCCGTCGCGCCAATCCGCGCAATGCCGATTTGCCACCCGGTGCGCCCGGTCTGTTGTCATGGCTCAAGCGCACGCTGGGTTTTGACGCCCAGGCGCTGGACCAGGACCGCGTTGCCTCCACCCGCTTTCACCGCTTGCTGCGCCGCGGCCGTGCCTATGGCGCGGCGGTGCCGCTGGCGCAGGCGCTGGCGAACGGCTCCAGTGGGGACGAAAGCGGGCTGCATTTCATCTGTCTGGGCGCCAACATCGCGCGCCAGTTCGAGTTTGCGCAAAGCGCTTGGCTCAATTCCAGCCATTTTGACGGCCTGCACCACGAGAGCGATCCGCTGCTAGGCAACCGACAGCCCGCATCCGACGGCAGCGCCACAGCCGACTTTTCAATCCCCCGGCCGGACGGGCCGGGCCAGCGCCTGAGTGGGCTGCCGCAGTTCGTTACCTTGCAGGGCGGCGCCTACTTCTTTCTGCCCGGCATTCGCGCCCTGCGCTACCTGGCAAGCCAAGGAGAGCCATCATGAATTCCAACACCAGCCGCCCGGTGCCGCGTGCCAATACCGGATCTGCCGTGAAGAACTGGCTGTCCGACACCATGCTGGCACTAATCCAGCTGGAGCGCCGCTTTGACCCTTTTGTACGCCCCGCCTTCGACGCCGTGCTGCGCGACCCGCTGACACGCTTGACCACCGCCCTGATCAACGCCCAGCGCCCCAACGAAGGGCTGAAGCTCGCCGAAGAAAGACTGCTGCCCGGTGAAGAAGAGTTCGTGGACTCCATCATCGCCAGCTTCAACCAGCAGATGCGCGCGCTGTGGAAGCCAGGCGGTTTTGAGCGCGGCGGCAACACCAAGACGCAGGGCATCTTGCGCGCCGAGTTCATCGTGCACGACGGTCTGCCGCTCGCTCTGCGCCATGGCATCTACGCCCAGCCGCGCAGCTACCCGGCCTGGGTGCGTTTCTCGGGCCCCGGCCCCTACGTCACGCCCGACATTGACGACGTGGGCTTCATGAGCATCAGCGTCAAGCTCATGGACGTGCCCGGCCACAAGCTGATGGACGAAGAGAAGTTCACCCAGGACCTGTTTGGCGTTTCGCCGCCTACCTTTGTCACGCCCGACGTGCGCGCCAACGCCCAGCTGCAGCTGGAAAGCCTGAAGAACGCGCAGATCTTCTACTTCCTCAACTTGCACCGCCCCCACCTGCTGGACGCCATTATGCAGGGCCTGTGGATCAAGACGCAGAGCAGCCCGTTTGAAGCGCCCTACTTCAGCTGCGTGCCCTACCTGCTGGGCGAGGGCCAGGCCATGCAGTATTCGTTCTGGCCAAAAACCAAGCGGCGCACCCCCATCCCCCGCCTGCCGCTGCGCCCGCCCGACGACTACCTGCGCACCGCCATGGTTTCCGCGTTGAGCACGGACGATGTGGAACTGGATGTGCGCCTGCAACTGCAAACCGACCCGCACCTGATGCCGATTGAAAACGCCGCCGTGCTGTGGCCCGAACGCCTATCTCCCCGCCTCTCCGCGGCCACCCTGCGCATCCCGCGCCAGCAGTTCGATTCCCTGGCCCAGATGGAATTTGCCAAGCGACTGTCCTACAATCCCTGGCACAGCATCGCCGAGCACCGGCCGCTGGGGAATCAAAGCCGGGCGCGCAAACGGATGTACTACGAGTTGTCGAAGCTGCGGCACGAGATGAATGCGGTGCCGCACTTCGAGCCTACAGGGGATGAGGTGTTTGAGTGACAAACCGGGCTGATCGACCTATAAAAATCAGGCGCGATCGTAGGCAGCGCTTATACATAAAGCTCTTCTTTTTACAGCAAACCGCGTCAGGTATCCGGGCTAAAATGTTGGACAACGAGCTGCATGGCGGAGATTCTCAATGACTGAAGAACCGAAAACGCAAAGTTGGTGGCAAACTTTGCCAGGGATTTTTACCGCAATAGCCGGCATCATTACCGCGATTGCAGGTTTGGTTGTCGCGCTTTACCAGGCTGGGTTCTTTCAACACAGTCAACAAGAACCCATACCCGTTGCCAGCGCGCCTTTGATCACCACGTCCAGCTCTCTTAGAGAGGCGGGAACCGATGCGCAAGCAGCATCGAGCACATCTCCTGGTTCAACACAAGCTCCCTCAAAGTCGGTCGACCTCCTTGCCGGCGAGAATGGTGGTCACGTAATAGCCGCCTCCAGTGATGCTTGGGTCGGCACAATTGACGGCAAAGAGGAAACAAACTATATCAATGGAGTCACGTCTCAGGCTGAGGCGGTCTATGCCTTCAAGGACGAAAAATCGGCAACCATGGACATGTTCACGATGCTGATTCACGGGACCGATGACTACAACGTCAAGCAGTTCGAGCTGTTCATCGGCAACAATTCGCCGACCGGCCCATTCGAATCAATCGGCAAGTTTCAGACCCAGAACATCAAGCTGTTCAATACGCCGTACCAGGAATTCAAGTTCTCGCCAGTCAAGGCGAAGTACCTGAAAATCAGGCTGCTCTCGACCTATGGAGGAATGAGTAGCGCCAATGTGCCGGAAGTTCAGCTCTTTGGGCGCATGGAGAAAAAGTGAGCCAGGTGATGCGCGCCCGAATTGTAAGGTACAAGCCTTTTCATGCCCTGCGTCTACTCAAACTCGTTGAAGGGGCTTATTCATCAGCTAATAAGCGTGGCAGCACCATTTGTAGCGAGCGCACAGGTTGCCAAAATGTTAAACCGTGGTAGCGATCGGCGTCATCGGTGTAGATGTCTTCGCGACAGTTTCCTCGCCAAGTGAAGTGGTAGACCGCACCAAAGAATTCAATGCGCAAGGGGCGCGCCAGGCGGAGGTTTTAGACAGGCTTATGCTGAAATGCAAGATCCAAGCGCCGATGCTCTCGGTTCCGCGAACTGCGCAGTCATCATCGACGCCTGTCGTGCCGTTGCCATATCTGTCTAGCGAAACGGTGAAACCGTGAATACGCAGTTTGCTCATTAGTTTCCTCCAATCAGTCTACAACGGAGCCACAAGGCGGATTCATGACCGCTCTCGTCATTGCTCCCGCGCGGTCAGACGCCACAAAGGCCAGCGCCAGGTAATTGCGCAGCCACACTTCATGGTCCGATGCACGATCGGCCACGCCCACCCAGTTATTCGCGCCGCACAGCACCGTGCTCAACGCCATCACGATCATCTCGCGCAGATCGTGGCGCCGGGCCAGTAGACATCAAAATTTCAAATGCAATTGCCCTGACCCCTTATGCCTTTGCTGCATCCAGCCAAGCTGATTCTGCTATCATCTTCCTTTTTAAAGCTTTTTATTCCATGAGTGGTTCAGATTTATGAGTGAATTAAATCCCAATTCGCCGCGCCCTACCGATATCCGTTTACATCAGGCATCACGCAAGCTGGAAATTACTTTTGATGACAATACCAGCTGTATGTTTTCCTGCGAATTTCTGCGTGTTCACTCGCCTTCGGCCGAAGTACGCGGCCATGGCAAGGGGCAGGAGGTGCTGCAGGTCGGGAAGGAAGCGGTCAACATTACAGGCATAGAACCCGTAGGCAATTACGCCATAAGGCTTATATTCTCAGATGGCCATAGTACCGGACTTTACCCTTGGGATTACTTGCACGAACTGGCGCGCGACTACGATGCGCTTTGGCTGGAATATCTGGGCAGGCTGGCCGCCGCCGGAATTGAGCGTAAAGAACCATCAGCATAAAGTAACCAGGAAAGATTCAGGCAATGAGCGAAAAAGCTAGCACCCACTTTGGATTCAAGACGGTAGCGGAGAACGAAAAAGCACGCAAAGTAGGCGAGGTATTTCACTCGGTAGCGCGGCGCTATGACTTGATGAATGACGTCATGTCGGCGGGCTTGCACCGCGTCTGGAAACGTTTTGCTGTTGAAATCAGCGGCGTAAAAGCTGGTGACCGCGTACTTGATGTTGCTGGTGGCAGCGGAGATCTGTCACGGCTGTTTGCGAATAAAGTCGGGAATACCGGCGAAGTGGTGCTGACAGACATTAACGCTTCGATGCTGGCTGTGGGACGTGACCGCCTGATCGACGACGGGGTTGCAGTGCCTGCCCTACAATGCGACGCTGAAAAACTGCCCTTTCCCGATCACTATTTTGACTGCGTGATTGTGGCTTTCGGCCTGCGCAACATGACCCATAAAGACAAAGCGCTGGCCGAAATGCAGCGTGTGCTTAAAGTAGGTGGTCGCTTACTGGTCCTGGAATTCTCCCAGATATGGAAACCGCTGGCGCCACTTTACGATGCCTACTCCTTCAAGCTGTTACCGTTCATGGGCAAGCTGATCGCAAAAGATGCTGACAGTTATCAATATCTGGCCGAATCCATACGCATGCACCCAGACCAGGAGACCTTGCGCCAAATGATGCTGGATGCAGGCTTCTCCAAGGTGGATTATTACAACCTGTCGGCCGGCGTAGTCGCCCTGCACAAAGGCTGGAAAACTTAGGCTTGGCCAGGTTCAGGATTTATGTTTAAACCTATTATTACCCACCTGTTAAACCATCTCATCAACCAGAACAGCTGGGCCAGAGCGCAACTGCAGCCGTTTGGCGGCAAGGCTGTTCGCTTCAGCATCCCGCCCGCAAGTGCCACGCTGACGGTGCTGGAAGATGGCGGGATGGCCATGTCCGGTGAATCCGCTACTGCTGAAGCCACCGTCATCATTCCCCTGCCTGTGGCGCTGCGTTTACTGGCTAACGATGAAGGCGCAAACACCCTGATCACGCTGGAAGGTGATACCGAATTGGCTACGGTGTTGGCTAAAGTATTGCGTAGTATGCAGTGGGAATACGAAGAGGATTTAAGCAAGCTGGTAGGCGATGTACCAGCGCACAAGATTGCAGGATTTGCACGCGAAATTTTTTCTGCTGCAAAAAAACAGAGCGTGAATGTTGCTGAAATGTTCACGGAATACTGGCAGGAAGAACAACCTTTAATTGCCAAAAAACGCCATGTCGAGCAATTCGTAAAGGACGTTGATACCCTGCGTGACGACGTCGAACGACTACATAAGCGCATGGAAAAATCAATGGCCAAGCTTGCCACCACGCCTGAATGAAGAACCCCGCGTAAAAACTACCCCTAAAAATCCCAAGCAGAATTAAATAAGATCTCCTGATGCGTTTTTTCCGACTTTTTAAAATCATTACGATTACGCTGCGCTTTGGCCTGGACGAATTCATTCTCGGCCACACCAGATTACGCCCGCTGCAAAACCTCGTAAAAATCACCCTGTTCTGGCGCAATATCAAGCAACCGCGAGGCGAGAGGCTGCGTCTGGCGCTAGAAGCACTGGGCCCGATTTTCGTCAAGTTCGGCCAGATGCTTTCCACCCGACGCGACTTGATTCCGCTGGACATTGCCGATGAGCTTGCCAAACTGCAGGATCAGGTGCCACCGTTCCCCTATGCGTCGGTCGCACAGACCATCCAGTCGTCATTCGGGCTACCCGTTGATCAAGTGTTTGAGCAGTTTGATGTATTGCCCGTGGCTAGCGCCTCCGTTGCGCAGGTACATTTCGCCCATCTGCCCGGCGGCACGCCAGTAGCCGTTAAAATCCTGCGGCCCGGAATTTCAGTCGTTATTGAAAAAGATCTGGTCCTGCTGGATAGCGCAGCCTTGCTCATGCAAAAACTCTGGTCTGATGGCAAACGCTTGAAGCCGCGTGAAGTGGTAGCGGAGTTTTCCAAGCATATTCACAGTGAACTGGACTTGATGCTGGAAGCAGCCAATTGCAGTCTGCTAGGTCGCAACTTCGCGGATGGCAAGCTGCTGCTCGTGCCCGAAGTTTATTGGGATTGGTGCCGCGAGCAAGTGATGGTAATGGAGCGCATGGATGGCACACCAATTAGCCAGGTGGCCCATTTGCGTAGCATTGGCGTGGACATCCCCAAGCTGGCACGCGACGGCGTTGAGATCTTTTTCACGCAAGTATTCCGTGATGGTTTTTTTCATGCCGACATGCACCCGGGAAATATTCAGGTCGCCGCTGACGGGCGCTATGTCGCGCTTGATTTTGGCATCATGGGCACGCTGACCGACATTGATAAACAATATCTTGCGCGTAATTTTCTGGCATTTTTCCGCCGTGATTATCGTGAAGTTGCTCGCGCCCATATTGAATCCGGCTGGGCGCCAAAAGATACGCCATTAGATGCATTTGAGACTGCGATTCGCTCTGTCTGCGAACCCATCTTCGATAAACCATTGAAGGAGATTTCGTTTGGACGCGTTTTGCTGCGCCTGTTCCAGACCTCACGTCGTTTTGGCGTCGAAATTCAGCCGCAACTCACCATGCTGCAAAAGACCCTGCTCAATGTAGAAGGTCTGGGGCGCGATCTTGATCCCGAACTGGATTTATGGAAAACCGCAAGCCCTTATCTGGAACGCTGGATGTCTGAACAGTTGGGCTGGCGCAGTGTAGTGCAGAACCTCAAAACTGAATTGCCATTCTGGGGCAAGATTCTGCCGCAAATGCCGCGCCTGTTGCACCAACAATTGCAGCAAAATCATGAATACCCTGTTACCGAAGAATTACGTGCGCTGATAGTCGAGCAACGGCGCCATACTTGGCTGCTGCGTATAATCGCCGTTACTCTGGTATTGCTTGTACTGTTCCAGTTCGTTAGTTTAGCCGCAGTGTGGTCAGCGTTATTTGGTTAAATCAACCACTATCTTAGTGCGGTCTAATTGCTGTCAAACACGCTAGTTTTGCTATAATTTTCACGTTGGTGTCCTGCCTGTCTGCTGCTAAGGAATACTCATCGTGCTGCTTTGGTTTGTCATAGCTTACTGGATTGTTCTGTCGGCATCGGCTTATGGGCCGCCAGCCGTGTCCACACGGCCAAGGATTTCGCTATCGCCGGACGGCATCTGCCATTCTATATGGTCACCGCTACCGTATTTGCCACCTGGTTTGGCGCGGAAACAGTACTGGGCATCCCCGCCACCTTCCTGCAGGAAGGCCTGCATGGCGTGATTGCCGACCCTTTCGGCGCCTCCATGTGTCTGATCCTGGTTGGCCCGTTCTTCGCCGCCCCGCTCTACTTGGTCGCGCCTGGCCTGGCTGCATCTGCCGGCGGTACTATGGGGTATCTGGATCGAATACGCCGGCTGGATCTGCCCGTTGACCCCGCTGGAAAACAAGTTACGGCAGATGGACGGAGAAGCGGGCTATAGCGGGGATTTCATCGGGCATTATCTGGTCGCCATGATTTACCCGGAAGGGCGGACACGCACCGCACAAATCGTGCTCGGGACGTTCGTGCTGGCGATCAATGCGGCCGTCTACTGGCGGCTGTGGCGCTGCGGGTGATCAACTGTACAACTGCCATTAGCTCGAGCGCCAAATTGGTGCACCGCTATTAAATCGGAATCTGGTAAGTATCCAGTTTCCGATAGATCGATGGTTCAATATATGAGAGGACTGCAAACATGGACGTAGACATAGCAACGCTTCATTGGACTGTTTTCGCTACATTGGTCAGCGCGGTGTGGATAGGAGCCACCTTTATTCGAGATCATAGATCGCAATCGGCTGACCTTAGCTGTGCAATCATGACTCGATTGTTAGAAAGCGATAAGTTAATCATAGAGAACACAGATATTCAAAAGTACATTTTGCAATCCGTAAAGCAAACAGAAGAGTACTTTCGTAGTGAAGATGCCTTAACCGATGATCTTTTCTTCAAGGCAAAAGCATTTGCCTATATGCGGCTGAACTTGTTTGATGAAATATTATCTTTTTCAAACAAGAGCTTTGGCTGCCTGGATTTTCTTCTAAAGCCTGCGGGTTTGATTGAAATAGAAGACTGGAAGGCTTAAATGATAGAAATATTACGACATCCGTTCTATCGGTCAATACTGAACAACGAAGGAAACATATTTGGTAAATCGCTACGCGATTTCTGGGCCTGTAATAAAATAATTATAGAATCGGAGCGTGCTAACCGGTTCATCTGGTAATTCAGAAAATGTCGATAAGCGCTTAATCCGGGCACGCAAACCACTATTGAATGGGAACTCTGATACTCAATTACCAGATTTATCCAGGCCGACGACCTGATCCGGGCTCGAACAGCATTACCGAACATGCCAAGAAGCCTTGGAACACACTAATTGTGCTGGCACTTCGGGCAGTAAAATGTCGAGCGCTGCCGTTGTTTGATACTCTTGATCGGCGTACCGCACACCCGGCAAGCCTTCCCCGTCCGCCCATAGACAAAATAGCTCTGCTGGAAATACCCCGGATTGCCGTCCGCGCCGAAAAAGTCCCGCAAGCTGCTGCCCCCGGCTGCAAGAGCATCGTTCAATGTCGCCTTGATCTCCTGCGCCAGCCGATCACAGCGCGGCTTACTGAGCTTATTGGCCGGCAGCTTCGGGCTGATTCCTGCCCGAAATAAGGATTCGCTGGCGTAGATATTGCCCACCCCCACCACTAGATGGCTATCCATGATGACGTTCTTGACCGGGGCGCTACGAGTGCGTATTTGGCGATGGAGGTAGGCGCCGTCGAAGCCGTCTTCCAGCGGTTCCGGGCCGAGGCTTGCCAATAGCGCGTGCCGCATGGGGTCGCCTTCCAGCCATAGCACCGCGCCGAAGCGCCTTGGGTCGCGCAACCGCAACACATGTCCGTCAGTAAAGTGAATATCGAAATGATCGTGCTTTTGTGCGGGCTCATCTTTTTCCAGCAAACAAATACGCCCTGACATGCCCAGATGCAGCATCAGGGTGCCGGTCTCAAAGCGCGCCAGCAGGTATTTGGCTCGACGCGTCAATGCCAGCAACTGCTGATTGGGAAGGGTCTGGCTAAGGTGGCCAGGAATAGGCCAGCGCAACGAGGTGTTGCGCACGATGACCTTGTGGATGGTTTGGCCGACAAGCGGCAGCAGTCCTCGCCGCGTCGTTTCGACTTCTGGCAGTTCAGGCATACCAGCTCAATTTAGGCAGGACTTTATTTAGGCAGGTTGACTGGCGGATTAAGCATGGTAAAACCGACATCCTGCGGGAAGTGGTAGATCATGCCTTCATCAGGCCGACCCAGCAGCAGCTCCGGCGATTCCTGGATCTTGTCAAAATGCACCTTGCTGCCATCCTGCAGCTTGACCTCAAACGAAGGGTAAGTGCTCTTGCGGTCTGGAGTGTAAGGCTCCACCGACGTAGCATTAGCGTGTACCCAGGTAGTATCAAGCCATTCGTTCATGTCATTCTGATGGGGCTTGGCATTGGCAGCAGATACCTTCCACTTGCCAGCATCCAGGTCTACATTCAGCCGGACATCTTCCCACTGTTCCAGGCGGCTAAAATCAAACCCGGCAATTTTCTCGGTAGGCTTAAGCGGGGCCTTATCAATCAATTCCACAACCTGTATCGAGGCAGACTCGGAATAAATAGTAGCTAGCAGATAAACTGCATCTTTATAAGCTACATATTGTTCGCCACTCACCGGGTTGAAGGTGCCAAACAGAAACTCTTCGTTATCCATCTTGAGCTTAAGGAGCGGGTGATCCAGCCCAAAACGCGCAAGATCCGTTGCCGGGAATTTTTCTGTCGTGGTTGCGGCAACAATAGACAGGATGCGCTGTATCGACATCTGATTTGCTCTAGCCTGATAGGGCTGAACGATGTGCCAATAACCATCAATTTTTTCAAATACCTCAGGTGCTTTTGCCGGAAATTCCACACTCAGTTTGGAAAAGTCACTTAATTTAAGCGTGGAGAGTTCATAGCTTTTCTGAGCTTTATTTTCCGGGGCTGGGCGCAGATATAGAAACGCGGCGATAGCTGCAACCAGTACCAGTAATACCAGATTTACCAGCCAGCGTGCTCTCATGCTTTGCGACGCTTCCACCAGATAGCGATACCTGCAATCAGCAGAACAATCGGCAAAATCAGACGGAAGCCAAAGAAAATGAAGGCTGCCAGGATCTTGCCGCCCGTGTCGGATGGAATGATCACATTCACGTCTTTAAGCGGTTTCGGCTGAATCGTAATCAGGCTGTCATCGCCAGCCAGCCAGTTAACAATATTTATGCCCAGATCCAGGTTGCCGCCATTGGCAATAAAGGTGTTGGAAAGGAAATTGCCATTGCCCACCACCACTACGCGCTGGCCCTTTTGCCCATATTTACGTTCGAGCGCTACGGCGATGTTGATAGGGCCACGGATGTCCTTCTTGTCGTCAAAACTTATTTTACCGCTCATCGTGCCGGTTTCCAGCCAGCCATTCGACGCAACCTCCACCAGGTGGCTTACGTGCCAGCCATTGGCATCAGTGCCATGGGCATCAATTTTGATGGCTTCCGGGAACAAGGTGTGCAGCATGAAGTTTTTGGTAATCGCGTGCTCGCCATAACTGCTGTCCAAAGCGACTTTTGCATCCGCGCCATATTGAGCCGAAGACAAATCCACCACCATGCCTGGCGTTACTTCCAGGCCAAGATATTCAGCGATGGGTTGCAAGCCATGCATCTTTTCATCATCCAGCAGCCACAGCAGATTACCGCCTGACTCCAGATAAGCTTTAATTTTTTTGACTTCGACTTCGCTCACATCCACTTGCGGGCCGGCAATCACCAGCATGGAGCCATTACTCGGGACCTCTTGTGCAATCGTCAGGTCAGGGTTGGCAAGCTTGAAGCCTTTTTTCTCCAATTGCTTGCCGAATTCGCCCAGATCATTATTTTTCACACCAATCAGGTTACGTTCGCCATGCCCATCGAGATACATCACTGCATGCTGGTTAGTCCGTGACAGGCGTACGAGCAGGTTGGTCATGTCTTGTTCAACATACGGAGGTACCAGATGTTCGCTGCGCTTCTGGTATTCCACCACCAGTTCGCCTTCTGCTTTGATGCCTTCAGCCTGCGCCATTTTTGGCTGTTCGGCCGGGTTGATGAATTTAACCTTGATATCGGGTTTGGTGCGCTGATAGCGCGATACGAAATCGTTGATGGTCTTACGATATTGATCGTCCTGCGAGACGTATACCGTGATATTAACCGGTGCCTTCATCTGCTTGAGGATATTGATACTACCCTCGGTCAGGGTATTGCGGCTGCTTTGCGTGATATCGCGCGCAATGTGGTAATCGTGAGAAAGGAAGCCAAGCAAAAATATCAGCGCTACAAACAGCAGCACGAACAAGCTGTTTTGCATGAATAGCTGAAAGCGCAGTTTACGGTTGATTTTCATATTGTGTAATGCCTGATTAGCCACGCAGACGATCTGCATCAAGGCGACGCACCGTCAAGGTCAAGAAAGTAATAATGAACAGAAGGAAGTAGACGAAATCACTGGAATCCAGCAAGCCGCGGGAAAAAGGTTCGAAGTGGCGCATCAGTGACAGGTAAGCCATCGTGCTGCTAGGATCACCTGCAAAGAAATGATCCAGTATCAGTAAGGCAAACAAGGCAACAAAGGTAATGATGCCAGCCACTACGGGCTGATGCGTCAGGCTGGATACGTAAAGTCCCAAAGCAGAAAAGCTGGCAACGAGAAACCACAAGCCTAGTACGTTGGCAAAAATGTAACCAAAATCCAGGTCTGACCACAGATTCAGCGAAGACATCATGGCCGCCATTAAAAGTATGACTATGGTCAGGAAAGACATCAATCCCACGAACTTGCCCAGCACAATCTCAGTCAGCGATAGCGGCGCGCTAAACAAAAATGTAAGCGTTTGCTGACGCCGCTCTTCACTGATCAGGCGCATGGAAAGTAGCGGCACAGCAAACAGCATGACAAATGAGGCGATGCTGAAGACGTTATGCCCGACGAACTCGGTTACGCCCATGCGCTGCTCGGGTCGCATCATGCCTGACATGGTCTGGAAGTACTGGTCTATGCCAATCAGGAAAAATGTACCGAACACAAATTGTAGTAAGGCCAAAATCACCCAACCCATAGGCGAAGCAAACAGGCTTTTTATTTCTTTTCTGGCGATAGTGAAAATCATGGATGAATTACCTTCACGAATACAGGCGCGACTATAAGCACACGCTTAAGCAGCCAGCTCTTGGAATGTCAGCTGAACAAAAACCTCTTCCAGCGTGGTTTGATCAGGATTGATTTGATGCAAGCCCCAGCCATTATTAACTGCTGCCTGCACCAAGGCTTCTGCAGGAGTCTGGCCTTCAGCATGGCGCACACGCAATAAACCATTAGGCAATGTATCAATGCTGACCACGCCCGGAACCTTGAGCAACTCTTCACTGGCTGGAGGATTATGCAATCCGACCAGCAGTTTGTTACCGTGACGTTGCTGCCTGAGCACATCAATCGAACCATTGAATACCAACTGGCCTTTGTGAATGATCTGCACATGGTCACAGATCATTTCGACTTCCGGCAATATATGGGTAGAAAGAATCACGCTATGCTCGCCCCCCAGCTCTTTAATCAGGGCGCGGATATCGCGGATCTGGATGGGGTCGAGACCGACAGTGGGTTCATCGAGAATAACCACCATAGGGTTGTGAATGATTGCTTGCGCAATGCCCACGCGCTGCTGGTAGCCTTTGGAGAGATTCTCTATCAGCCGCTTGCCCATTTCGGTTAAGCCACAGCGTTCTTTGACGATTTGCACGGCCTTTTTCACGTGGCTACGGCTTACACGGTGCAAGCGCGCAGCCACAGCCAAAAATTCATCTACGGTTAATTCACGATAAAGTGGCGGTGATTCCGGTAGATACCCAATCAGCGCTTTGGCTTCTTTGGGGTTTTCTACCATATCAATACCGCAGATTTTCACGGTACCGGAGCTGGGAGCCAGGTTTCCGGTCAGCATCTTCATGGTGGTGGATTTGCCTGCGCCATTCGGCCCCAGGAAGCCCAGCACCTCGCCCTTGCTAAGCGTAAAACTCACATCACTGACAGCCTCGCGGCCGCCGTAGATGCGGGTCAGACCACTCGCTTCAACGGTTACAGTATTCATATGGTTATTTCGAATATCCGGTTTAAGCACTACTAAATTAAAAAACGCCTGACAACTGTCAAGCGCTTAATGTTTTCCACGTATTGGAGACCGTAGCTATTGGAAAGTTCTCTTCAAAAAGCTATAGTCAAACTTCATTATGGATGAACTTGCATTCACTGTCACGGACTAACCCAACAGAGCCAGATAGCTTCAATCTGATCTTAACTATATATCGCAATGAGAACAATTTGATTATGCCCATTCGTCAGACATTCAAGCTAGCTGTTGCATGTGCAATGCTGTCATTTGCCACCAGCCCAACAGCTTTTGCAGAGAATGTTTCTGCCAAACCCAAGGCGCCGCAAACCGAGCTTACCGCTGAGTTTGTCTATAAATACCTGATAGGTGAAGTAGCTGGACAACGCGGCGATCTTGGCTTAGCCAGCAGCCTGTTTTTAGACCTGGCAAAATCCAGTAGAGACCCACGCCTGGCTGAGCGCGCAGCGAAAGCCGCTGCTTACGGTAACAAACCCACAACTGCGATTCAAGCTGCCAATCTATGGGTAGAACTAGACCCCAATTCGGTTGAGGCGCAGCAAGTCAGCACGCAAATGCTACTCAGTACGGGCAATCTGACAGAAGCGAAGCCGCATTTGCAAAAATTATTGGCCAAACAGGAGACGCGTGCTAATGGATTTCTCTACCTGAATAGCCTGTTTGCGCGCCAACCTGATAAAAATGCGGTACTAAGCCTGGTGCAGGAATTAGCCAAACCTTATCCAGACTTGCCGGAAGCCCACTTCACTATTGCCCACGCCGCATGGTCAGCGGGCAATAATGATTTGGCCCTCAGCGAATTAAATACCGCCGACAAGTTACGTCCAGGCTGGGAAATCGGCGCCATATTGCAAGGCCAGGTCCTGTTCGGTCAATCACCTGACGCGGCACTGGTTTTCTACCGTAATTTTCTGGATCAGCACCCAGAGGCCAGCGAAGTACGCCTGACCACTGCGCGCTTACTGGTCAACCAAAAGCGCTTCGATGAAGCTAAAGTCGAATTCGTCAAACTGGTTGAGGCCTCAAAAGGAAATCCTGAAGTTCTGGTAGTTGTCGGTCTGCTGTCACTCCAGACAGCCAACTACGCAGAGGCTGAAAAATACTTCCAGCAAGCCTTGGAGGCCGGCTTCAAGGACAGGGATCAGGTTTATCTGTATTTGGGACAAATCGCCGAAAAGCGGAAACAGGATAATCAGGCGCTCACATGGTACGGCAAGGTTCAACCCGGCGCGCGCTATCTCGATGCCCAGCTCAATAGCGCCGCTGTGATAGCGCGCAGCCAAAATGTGGATGCCGCTGTTCAAATGCTCAATACTTTAGATGCGTTAGATAACGAACAACGCGTATTAGTGATTCAGACCCAGGCTAATTTACTAAGCCAGGCCAAGCGCTATCAGGACGCTTATAATCTATTAGACAACGCGGTTAACCATCTGCCGAATACGCCAGAAATTGTTTATGACTACGCCATGACAGCAGAACGAGTACAGCGTCTGGATGTAATGGAAAGAGAACTGCGCAAACTGATTCAGCTCAAACCTGATTTTGCTCAGGCCTACAACGCCCTCGGTTACACGCTGGCGGACCGGAATATAAAGTTGGAAGAAGCGCGCAAGCTGATCGAAAAAGCGCTGACACTGAGCCCGAATGATTATTTCATTCTTGATAGCATGGGCTGGGTAGAATATCGTTTGGGCAAGCTGGACAAGGCAGCTGACTATCTGCGTCGAGCCTATACTGCACAAACCGATCCGGAAATTGCCGCACATCTAGGTGAGGTACTCTGGCAGCAAGGTAAACATGATGAAGCACTGCAAACCTGGGATGAAGCATTACGCGCGCATCCGGAAAATGAAGTGCTGATTAACACCACCAAAAAATTCAAACCGTAAGCCGATGCCAGCTTTCCTTTGTTGGCCGCTTTTGCGTTGGCTGCCGCTTGTCGCAGCATTAGCTTTGTCCGGGTGTGCTGGGCTGCAAACCCAGCCACAACCCGCCAGCCAGCCGGAGGTGCATCAACAGCATCTGGCTAGCCTGGCTGACATCAAGCAATTTAACATTCAGGGCCGTATCGGCGTACAAACTCAAGGGCGCGGCTTTTCAGGCTCTACTCACTGGCACCATGACAGCACTACCGACGATATCGACCTTTTCTCTCCGTTGGGTAGCCAGATTGCGACGATTAACGCCACTACCACAGGCGTGGTACTGGTAACTAGCGAAGGTAAAACCTACACAGCCGACGATACAGAAACGCTCACTCAGGAAACTCTGGGCTGGAGCTTACCCATGCAAGGCTTACCTGATTGGGTGTTAGGCCGCCCTGCCCCCCGGGCCATAGAACAATCACAGTGGGACGAAGCCGGCAGGCTGACCAGATTAAAGCAGGATGGCTGGGATATTGAATATGGACAATATGTAGTTAGCAGCGGCTATCAGCTCCCCAGCAAAATTACCTTACGCAGCCCCAAGCTCAATCTCAAGCTGATCATCGAGCGCTGGAACGCATTACAAAACAAACCGGAAAGCCATCCTTGATACAGGATTTTCAATCCTTCCCTGCACCCGCAAAGGTCAATCTCTTTCTGCATATTGTGGGGCGGCGTGCAGATGGCTATCACTTACTGCAAACTATATTTCGTCTGCTGGATTTTCATGACACCATTCACCTGAAACCGCGCAGCGACGGAATAATTCGCCGCGTTAAGGATGTAGCAGGCGTACCCGAACAGCAAGATCTCTGCATACGCGCCGCGCATTTATTGCAGCAGCATACGGGCAGCCGCTTGGGCACCGATATTGCCATAGAAAAGCGCATCCCCGTGGGGGGCGGCCTCGGCGGCGGCAGTTCGGACGCAGCTACCGTGTTGCTAGCACTGAATCGTCTGTGGAATCTGCAGTTGACGCGAGCAGAGTTGCTCAAGTTAGGCTTAAAGCTCGGAGCTGACGTGCCGGTTTTCGTCTATGGTGAAAATGCGTGGGCAGAAGGCATAGGTGAGCAACTGCAGCCCATAGCGCTCAAACCCGCCTACTATGTGGTGCTGACCCCGCCCGTGCATGTATCAACCGCACAAGTTTTTGCCAGCAAGGAATTGACAAGGAACACGATTCCCACGACAATAGCGGCCTTTTCTGGGGTCGCATCTCAGGAGGGCGTGGTTCAAAATGACCTCGAATCCGTGGTGTGCCGGCAATATCCAGTCGTCGCCTCCTGTTTGGAATGGCTCAATCAATTCTCACAGGCGCGCATGAGCGGTTCCGGCGCATCGGTATTCGCAGAATTTGAGAATCAAGCCGAAGCAGAATTAGTACTGGCCAGAGTGCCGCAGGATAAAGAAACGCAACAGGTTTCTGCATTTTTGGCCCGCGGGTTGGATAAACACCCGCTGTGCGACTTTGCCGGGTAAAATCCTGCAAAGCTTAAATAAAGTTTAGATCAATTGGGGAGTCGCCAAGCTGGTTAAGGCACCGGATTTTGATTCCGGCATGCGAAGGTTCGAATCCTTCCTCCCCAGCCAGTGTTTTGTCGCCAAGCGTGTAGCCTTACACGCTTTTATTTTTTAAGGCTGTATTTTAGACATAAGGAATCCCAGCTGTGGCCAATGGCGACATGATGGTGTTTACCGGTAATGCCAATCCCGCGCTCGCCGAAGAAGTAGTAAGCCACCTCGGTATTGGCCTGGGACGTGCGACTGTCAGCCGCTTCAGTGACGGCGAAGTGCTGATAGAGCTGCTGGAAAACGTACGTGGCAAGGATGTTTTCGTCCTGCAATCCACCTGCATGCCAACCAATGACAACCTGATGGAAGTCATGGTCATGGTTGATGCCCTGCGCCGCTCCTCAGCCGCCCGCATTACTGCAGCAATCCCTTATTTGGGTTACTCGCGTCAGGATAGACGTCCGCGCTCGGCACGCGTGGCTATCACCGCCAAGGTCGTGGCTAACATGCTTACCAGCGTTGGCGTTAATCGCTTGCTGACCATGGATTTGCACTCAGACCAGATTCAGGGATTTTTTGATATCCCTGTTGATAATATTTACGCTACGCCCATTTTGCTCGGCGATCTGTGGAAGCGTAATTACGATAATCTAGTCGTAGTTTCACCGGATGTAGGCGGCGTGGTACGTGCTCGTGCGGTTGCTAAACAACTGAATTCCGATCTGGCAATTATTGATAAACGTCGCCCTAAGCCAAATGTGGCCAAGGTGATGAATATCATCGGCGAAGTAGATGGCCGCACCTGCGTCATTATGGACGACATGGTAGATACCGCGAATACGCTGTGCGAAGCAGCTGCGGCGCTTAAAGAGGACGGCGCAGAGAAAGTGGTCGCTTACTGCACGCACCCGGTTTTATCTGGAAGCGCTGTTGAACGCATCGCTAATTCCAAGCTGGATGAACTGGTTGTGACCAACACCATTCCTCTACGTGCGGATGCAGCTGCCTGTAGCAAGATACGCCAGCTCAGTACAGCAGAATTGCTGGCAGAAACCATACGCCGCATTAGTCGCGAAGACTCTGTCAGCTCCATGTTTATGGATTAAGTTTTCGACCGAGACGCCAAAAACGGATTGGTCACAACCCTGTTATCTGGTCGCGGATAACAGTTAATTAGGAGTAGTAAAAATGGAAATTATCATTCAAGCCAGCAAGCGCGAAGGCAAAGGTACGGGTGCGAGCCGCCGTCTCCGTCGCGCAGGCAATGTTCCTGGTGTTGTATATGGCGCGGACAAGGATGCGGTTAGCGTCGAGTTCGACCACAAGGCCCTGTTCCTGCAGTTCCGTCACGAAGCGTTCCACGCTTCCATCCTGACACTGGATCTGGAAGGCAAGAAGGAATCAGTATTACTGCGTGATTACCAGATGCACCCAGTACGCAATACCATACAGCACATCGATTTTCAGCGCGTTAGCGCTACCGAGAAGATTCACGTTAAGGTGCCACTGCACTTCATCAACGCTGAAATCGCTCCGGGCGTTAAAATCGGTGCTGGCGTCGTTACCCATATCCTGACCGAAGCTGACGTAAGCTGCCTGGCTAGCGATCTGCCAGAGTTCATCGAGATCGACCTGGCTAATATGGAAATCGGCCAATCCATCCACTTGTCCGAAATCAAGTTGCCTAAGGGCGTTGACTTCGTACAACTGACTCACGGTGCAGATGCTGCTGTAGTTAACGTTACCAAGCCACGTGGCGCCGTAGCGGAAGAAGTAGCAGCCGAACCAGCCGCGGAAGCTCCCGCGGCACCAGCTGCTGAGTAATACGCAGCGCACAATGTAGAATAGCGCGCGTTCCGGGTAGCCGGGACGCGCGTAATCATTTCAGGACGTAGCAATCAGGACCCTGCATGCAAGGTATCCAACTCATCGTCGGCCTAGGCAACCCCGGAGCTCAATATGAAGCTACGCGGCATAACGCTGGCTTCTGGTGGGTAGATCAGATAGCTGCCGAGCACTCAAGCAAGCTGGCTGCCGAGGGCAAGCTCTTTGGGATCGCTGGCCGCCTGAAAACTCCTGACCATGAAGCCTGGCTACTGAAGCCGACCACCTTCATGAATGCCAGTGGCCGCTCAGTTGCAGTCATTGCCAATTTTTACAAGATTCCGCCGGAAGCTGTGCTGGTTGTCCATGATGAGCTCGATCTGGAACCCGGCAGTGTCAAGCTCAAAAAAGGTGGCGGACACGGCGGGCATAATGGGCTGAAAGATATCGCATCAGCCCTTGGCACCCCAAATTTTTGGCGCTTGCGTTTGGGCATAGGCCACCCTGGTGACAGAAATGAAGTTGTAAATTACGTGCTGCACAAACCAACGCGTGAAGAAATGCAGCTCATAGAACAAACCATAGATAACAGCGCAGCGCTGCTGCCCATGCTGCTCAAAGGCAGCTTTGAAGCGGCCATGCTTAAACTGCATACAAAACCGGCGCCAGCAAAGTAATGGCTTTAAGCAAATATAACTATGCAAAATATTTGAGCAATGGCCATATTAATGGCCCAGCGACTTGTCTTGCACACCTTTCGAATTGGAATACATGATGAAATGCGGAATTGTCGGACTACCCAACGTAGGTAAATCCACCCTGTTCAATGCGGTTACCCGTGCGGGGATTGCCGCCGAAAACTACCCTTTCTGTACGATTGAGCCTAACGTTGGCATTGTTGAAGTACCTGACCCGCGCTTGCAACCGCTCATCGCTATCGTCAATCCGCAAAAGGTGCAGCCTGCCATTGTCGAGTTCGTTGATATTGCAGGTATCGTGGCCGGCGCTTCCAAAGGTGAAGGCCTGGGCAACAAGTTCCTCGCCAACATTCGTGAAACCGACGCTATCGCCCATGTAGTACGCTGCTTTGACGACGGCAACGTCGTACACGTCGCCGGCAAGGTTGACCCCCTGGCCGATGTGGAAACCATCAATACCGAACTCGCGCTGGCCGACATGGAAACTGTCGACAAAACCATGCAAAGAGAGCAGAAAAAAGCCAAGTCCGGCGACAAGGAAGCCATTGCCCTTTGTGCCATTCTGGAGAAAATCCAGAAGCACCTGAACCAAGGCCTGCCAGCGCGCACCCTGGCCCTGGATGCTGACCAGCTCAATATCATCAAGCCGCTGTGCCTGCTCACCGTTAAGCCGGTAATGTATCTGGCCAATGTGGACGAAAGCGGTTTTGAGAACAACCCCTTGCTCGCCAAGATTGAAGAACTGGGCCGTAAGGAACACGCCCCCGTAGTTGCCATCTGCGCCAAGATAGAAAGTGAAATTGCTGACCTGGAAGATGAAGACAAAACCCTGTTCCTCTCAGAGTTAGGGCTGGAAGAACCGGGGCTGGATCGCGTAATTCGCGCAGCTTACACACTGCTCGGCCTACAAACTTACTTCACCGCTGGCATTAAGGAAGTACGCGCATGGACGGTTAAAAAGGGCTCCACCGCCCCACAGGCCGCAGGTGTTATCCACACCGACTTTGAACGCGGCTTTATTCGCGCTGAAGTCATTGCCTACGATGAATTCGTGAAAAACAAAGGTGAGCAAGGTTCTAAAGAGGCCGGCAAGATGCGGCTGGAAGGTAAGGAGTACATTGTGCAGGATGGCGACGTCATGCACTTCCGTTTCAACGTCTAATTTGGTGCCAAGGACGCTGCCTTGCAGCAAGCCCTTCATAGGCTCCATGTGTACCTCAGATTGATGTTTTAATGTGTTATTTGCCTTTGACTTAAACCTGCTTAAAAATTAGAATAGCGGGCTTCGCAAAAAAATACCGGTTTCCCCGGTGATATAGCTCAGCTGGTTAGAGCGATGGATTCATAATCCATAGGTCGAGGGTTCAAGTCCCCCTATCACCACCAATAAATCAACGGGTTACATGATTGCTCTTGTAACCCGTTTTGTTTTTCATTGGATTTGTAGCCAGTTTGTAGCCGTATTTTGCAAATGCTTCTTTTCAAGTCATAGGGTTTTTACCCGCCCCCTCTCTATTACTTTTCTGGTTACGTTTAGCAAAGCGTGTGATTGAGGATGGGTTCCTGCCTGGTAGCTGTAGCCTTTTGATATGGGGGCGGTATCAAAGCCACTCGATAAGGTCAGCATCCATCCCCAGGCTTTCACAATCGCGCTGTATCGCATTATCAACCGCCAGCCCTGCCCGCTTTGCCTATACTGCTTCGTCATGTCGCTGCTGTGTGCTATCAAAAAAAAGCCCACGTCTTAGGTGGGCTGTGTTTCGTCTTCGCTTTAAATGTCTTACTGCTCGCGTTCAAAGAACGGAATGCGGCCACGCTTTTTATGTTCCGTCGCTATCTTGTTTCCTTCCTGATTTATCAAGTTCTCGCATAACGTCCCGGCAATCCCGCGCCACAAATGCAACACCACCAGCGCAGCGGATACGGTCGAGGAATGCGGATTGCTCCGGCCTTAACCGTCCCTTGGCGGCTTTCACTTCCACGCCCAATAATCGGCCATCCTTCAATTGCCCCAGCACGTCCGGGCATCCCTTCCAGCCAAACCGCACGAACCGGCTTCCGATTCTTGCCGCGCCACTGTTCATCCGTTCGCACCATGCCACGGCAGAATGTGCAGTTAATGCCTGCAAAACTTCCCGTAAAGCAGCAGCTTCTGGCCGGTCGTTTTTATGCTCCACGGGCAGGGCATCGCCTAACAGGTCACGAGGCCCAATCATCGCCGTAACCTAACATCTATGCGCTTTCCCGCTTTACCCGCTTTACCCGTTTTGGTACTTTCCGGGTATTTCGGGAAGGTTTCCCGCTTTTCCCGGTTTACCCACCCCTCTTTATAAGAGGGGGTAAAGCGGGAAGGGAACCGGGAACCAACACACAAGGGAATTAGATTAGCCATAACCAATCCCCTTTCATGCCCATAACACCCTTGGCCACCAGTCCGGCAATGGCAGTTTGTGCGCGGCTCTTTTTGTGTTTGGCATCGGTCGGGATATGCTCGGCCACAATCGCCACAACATCATCAAAGCTAATGCAGGGTCGTCCGGCTGGTGCGCCATCCTTGCCAATATGCGGGGACTTGCACAGCTGCGCATCCAACACCTTGCGGGCTATCGCTTGGTTTGCACGTAGCAGCGGGCGCTTATTTGGCACTGGCTCGCCTGTATCGTCAGGCAGTACCACGCATGAAGTGATTTCCTCGCCATCGTCATCAGTTCCCACTGGTACGATTTCCAGATTGAACGGGTGCGCACCGCCGGTAATATCATCTTTTGACTTCGCCACGCTCCACGCCCGCCGGGTGTCGGTCTTAATCACTTCCACCACGCAATCTAGGGCAGCAAACAGGCTTGAATGGCCACGCAATCCCTTGGCGGTATCTTTGCCACTGTGATGCACCAGCAACACCAGCCCACCAATCAGGCTTTGCAGTAGCTTGGCGGCAGCGATTAGGTTGCCCATATCCACGGATGAATTTTCATCGGCTCCCGGCGCGGCCCGGTTCAGGGTGTCGAGAATCAGCACCCCGCCAGCCCCACCACCAGCAATCACCGCCTTGGCTAAATCCGGTACGTCACCGCTTAACAGGTCGAACGGTTCAGCAATGAAGCGCAGCGCGTCCGGTATCGGCTTGTTATGGTAAAGGCTCCACGCCTTGGCACGCTTCCCTATTCCGGCCTCACCTTCCAAACAAACATAAGTTACCGGCGATTGCGTAACGCTTCGGCCAAACCATTCAGCATCGCCACCAGCAACAGCGCAGCCCATATCCAGAATGAGAAAACTTTTCCCGCTCCCACTGGCACCATAAAGCGCGGCCAGCCCCTCCACGGGCAACACACCACGCACCAACCAGCGCATAGGCGGGGCATTGCATAGGTCAGCACCAGATAACAGCTTGTAGCGCATTGCTGGCGCTTGGGTGCGCTCTAGCAGAGCAACCAATGCACCGGCCCCGGCTTCCTGCAAATAGTCGTTTACATCGTAGTTTGCGGGCTTGTCGGCGGGCAGCTCTACCCATTGGCCAGCAACAGCGGCGGCGATTTCAGCGGCTTGGTTTTCCTTTCCTCGGTCGGGAACTATCACCAGCACAGCAGCGGGGAATTTATCGCGCAATGCCTTGGCTACCGTTGCCATGCGCCCGGCACCGAAACACACCACGGCGGCGGCTCCCGTTGCTTTGTTGCAGGCCCACGCTTGCCCGATGCCCTCGCAGATATAAACACGGTCGGTTATCTCGCCAACGGTAAAGAATCCGTCATTGAAAGATGCCCCCGCCAGGTTCAGCTTATCGCCCTTTTCTGGTGGGATGAATTGCAGCGTTTGCAGCTTGTCACCGCTCCAGCATGGCACCACCAGATAACCGGTCACGTTCTGGCCACGGATGATTAGCGGCGATGTACTGGCCGGATATACTCCCACCCCGTCCGGCTTGCCTTGCTTGCGGTAAATGTAGGCTTCGGCTGGCGTTGCAGGTATGCACCGGCTCCAAACTTCAATAGCGTTCGGGCTTGCGGCTTGCGTAGTGGGCTTTTGGCTCGTTTTCTCGGCCTTGGCAATACCTGTACCTGGACAGCTCCCATTTAAGCGGCCCTTGCTTGTGTCTTTCCAGCCTTGCGCAAAGGCCATCCCGTAGAGTGTCGCAGGGGTCACGGCTCCAGAATCATTAAACGATTTCCAAACCGTCCGGCATTCACTCTCACCGGCATAATTTCCAGCGGTTGCGCTCCAGTCGTGGAATGCGTCAAACGATAGCCCGGCAGACTTCGCAGCCATGCCAGCCCGCACCCATTCATCACGGGCGCAACCTGCATCAAGATAAAATAACGCAGCACTGGCGCGGTCATGTTCGTTAATCATTCGCACCCCCAAACACGGCGTTAATGGCTTCCTGGGGCAGGAAATACCGGCTTATGGTACGGGTTGGGCATTCCGGCGATGGTGCGGGCAAGTCGAACGATTCCACCGGCCAGCCCAAGCCTTTCAGCGTGAAAATTACGGCAGACAATCTCCAGCTCCCGGTTATCGCTTCAAACTCCGGGTGCGTGAAGTCCTGTCCGTTGAGCATCATGGAAAGGCAGCGGGCCGGGAGAGTGTTTGGGGTCGGGTATATCGGGTTAAAATCAGGTTCAGGCAGGAAAGAAAGCTGATTAACCCCGGATGATGCTTTGCGGCTGTTCGGGTTTTTCATTTTGCGCCCCCTGCCAGCAGTTCGCGGATTGCAGCAACAGGCCAGGCCAAGCGGCCATTGATGCGTATCGGACGAAGCGGGCCATTCTCTAGGCAGGCCCAAGCGCGTAACGTCTGGCCCTTGCGGTTCAAGTGATACGCGGCGGCATCGGTGGGAATTGCGGAACGTGTTTCCAGTTCCAGCGGGGGGAATTGATTTGCAGTGGTTTTCATTGTGGAGTCTCGTTTTGTATTTGCGAGGCTTCACAATTTCTTACCGCTCATTTTTTAATGATGCGGCGGTATGCTAATGCTAGGTTTTATGCGGGTCAGCGGGCAGGTGTCCGGTATGTTCCCGGTATGGTGGGGCGGTATCTAATCGCGGAAGTATGCGGATGCAGCCTGCCATTCATCCTTCCAGTCTTTCAGGCCAACGAACACAGCATCCAGTCGTTTAATCGGTATATCTTTACCGAACAGCTCGACGGCTATTTGAACCGGGTTCCATAGTGCGGATGCTTTTTTGCTACCCCGCGCAGTTCGGCACTCTCTCAACCAGTTAGGCGGGTCGCCCAGGTATTTGTTCCACATATCACGGCTAAAGTGCAAATTCTCGAATGCGTTAACCACTTTATATTTGGGAATTCCCTTTACAGCTTCCACCTTTGGGGCTGGTGTTTGCCTTCCGTTTGATATTGGCAGTTTTGAACCGAATTCAAGCAAGCTCAATTCTTGATTAGCAACAGCTTCATTTAAGACTTCGCGCCACTTCCTATGTGCCTCGGCACCAACCAACCATACAGGACTACGTGCAGCGCTACGATGAGAGGCTAAACTTGGGTCAGCAGCGATAATTTCCAATGCTTCGTTACGGTCTAGGCCAGCAGTAGTGGCTCTTTCGATTATGCAAAGCAACATCTCAACTTGGACAAAATCGGCAGGCAGAGTTATTGGTAATGACAGGCGCTTTGTCTCAAGCCACTCTTGAAAATGGGAAACATTAAATAAGCGGCTTCCAAACTCCCTGTCATGGAGATGTTCATTTGATAGTGTTTGCAACTTTCGCACCCCTTCACAATACGCCTTCAATCAGGAAACCGCGCCAGGCTGGTGAAGGTTCCAGCAGTTCGGGAGCTACCCTAGGCGCGGCTTAATCGTTATGCAGCGGTTACTACTCTTAACCCCGGTTGCACTGGTACAAACTCAATTCCAGCCTGCTCTAATATCCACGCCTCAATCTTGACGTGCCACATGCGCAACAGGTCAAGCGGGCGGCGGATATAGTTTTGCTCCCGTACCCCTTGCGGCTTGTGTCCCTGTATCTGCGCAGCGATTCCGGCAGGCATCTCTATCCATTCGCACAGACTGGCAAAACTACGGCGTAACCCGTGGAGTGTGACATCTAGCCCGGCAACAGCGCAGGCTTTATGATGCGCAATTCGCGGCTCCATGAGTCTACCAGATTGAGCGGTCGGGCTTGAAAACACCCATTCATTGCGGCGCGGTAATGCGGCCAGTAAGTGCGACACATACGGCGTTAAAGGTATGACGCGCAACCCGTCCACCTTGTCCCTTATGGTTAGGCTATTCCACTGGAAGTCCACATCCTCCCATCGTAGCGCGGCTAGTTCGTTGCGCCTTGCTCCAGTTAATAACAGTGTTTGCAGATAGGCGCTAATAATGCGGTTTTGCATTTTCCGAACAGCGGCAAACCATGCAGGCAGTTGCTCCCGTTGCAATACGTCATTTTTAGCCTTGGGCTTGCCCAGGCTTTCACGGGCGGCTTTGCTTTGTGCGGCATTGGTTGTAACTATCGCTTTGTAACTCGCATTGCTGGCACACCAGTTAAGGAAAGCCTTCAACAGTCGCAGCGATAGCCGGGCGCGGGTCGGTCGTTTTTCGGCCTGTTCTTTTGCCCATGCCTCCACCTGTTCAGATGTCAGGTCAATAAGGCGGATTGATGCTAGCGGCGCAAGCGGCCCCGGCTCGGTCAGTTTCGGGCTTCGCTTCCTTTTCTCCCCTCCGGCCTGCATATCAGCTATATGGTCGTGATAGTGGCGGTCTGACCAAAGCGGCTTCCGGGCGGCGATATAGACATCCCATGCGGCCTTTACTGTCAAGGCTTCGCGGGCATCTTGCAGCACCAGCGCGGCGGCTTTGGCTTCCTTGGCCAGCACAGCGGCAACCTTGGCGGCTTCGGCATCGGCTTTCACTTGGCGCGGGTCGTTGCCTTGGTCAATCAGGGTTTGCAGGCGGCGGGCTTCGATTTGAGCTTTTTCAATACTCCACACACCAGATTCACCGATGGTTAGGCGAACAGTTTTCCCCTTAACTTTTGATTCAAAAATATAGCGTTTACGCATCGAGCCTGGGGTAGCTCGAACAGCCAAGCCTTGCACGTCATCGCACCAAAGAAAAGATTGGGATTTGCCATCAGGACAGTGAAAACTTGCAATGCGTCCGGCTGTTAATTTTACCTTGGCCATGATGCTCCTAAATTTGTAGCTGATTTGTAGGCGAATTCGTAGTATATCGCGGAATACTTATCAACGACAAAAATTTTGAATTGTGTATAAGTGGCTGTAATTTAACGAGTATGTTTAGTTTGCGGAATCTTAATCAACACCGATAAATGGCATCTTGTCCGGATCCATAATCCATAGGTCGAGGGTTCAAGTCCCCCTATCACCACCACTACACTGTTTTAGCCCGTCTAAAGCAGTACAAAAACCCCACTAAATACAATAATTTAGTGGGGTTTTTCATTCATTCCCGTACATTCCAACCTATTGCAATTCTCTCTTTAATGGGGGCATAATTAAGTGTAATGGTCTAATAAGAAGGGACACCTGTTAAGGGTTATCATCCAATTAACGAGGTGTTAAATGAGTAAAACAAGAAACGTATTTACGACGGAATTC
>CAJDUO010000023.1_pt1 | contig 37094 bp, 32 predicted proteins | sample 7391151 | NCBI WGS metagenome assembly CAJDUO01 (sample SAMEA7055682, study PRJEB34461) | soil metagenome | biome: terrestrial ecosystem; feature: Peninsula; material: soil | place: Antarctica | collected 2016
TGCGGTTTCTGAACGATCGGCTAAGAAAATTCGACCGGAAACCGTAATTCGATAAATTGGAGCCGCTGAATGCTGACTTGTTCAGGGCTTCCCTAAGGAACTCGCGCAGCTACGCAAAGCAGACGAAAAAAGACCGCCAATATAGGCGGTCTTTTTAATCCTGGCGGAGAGGGCGGGATTCGAACCCGCGTTAGGCTATTAGCCTAAACACGCTTTCCAGGCGTGCGACTTAAACCACTCATCCACCTCTCCGTGCGTGGAGGCGGATTATATATCAAGTCGCCCACCAGACCAAACGCATTAACCAGACTCAATCAGGCATTGGCTTTGGATACCTGCCTTTCAAAATATAAGCCTCCACATCACCTTTACCTTTTATCTTTATCGCTCCTCTTGCCTCAAAAATGTAATGGTGTTGCAGTAACGCATAAGTTGTCTCTGTGACTTGGATAACGCCCGGTAGGCCATAATGCTCCATGCGGCTTGCCACGTTGACAGTATCCCCCCACAAATCATAGCTGAATTTGATACTACCAATAACGCCTGCAACAACAGGGCCGCTATTGATGCCAATACGCATCATCAGGTTTTTACCTGTTTTGGCTGCGGTATCGGCTAGGACAGTCTGCATCTCTAGCGCCATATCGGCGACTGCAATGGCGTGATCAGCACGGGCATTGGGCACGCCGCCTACGACCATGTAGGCATCGCCTATTGTTTTAATTTTTTCCAGGTTATATTTTTCTGAGAGATGATCAAATTCAGAAAATACCTGGTTAAGGAGGTCAACCAGCTCTGACGGCGGCATGCCTGCTGAAATTTCGGTAAAGTTCACCAAATCAGCAAACAGTATAGTCACAGCCTCATGACTGTCGGCTATCCGTGAATCACTAGCTTTTAAGCGATCAGCTATCGATTGGGGCAAGATGTTTAACAGTAATTTTTCGGAACGCGCTTGCTCAATGGCCAACACTTGAAGAACACGCTCTTTTTGCGACTGAAAATAGCGCATCACCACATATAAAATAGTAGCAACACCAGATAGATTCATCGCAAAAAAGATATCTTTAGTATGCGCAGGTATGGGTAATGCGCTACTTGCAAACAGGCTATTGAGCTGCCATGAAACCGCTGCCAATGCCAAAAACAGGCCAAACCACGGGGTCGATTGTCGCGTGCCAAGTATCATGAGCGCACCAACCGGGGATAATATTGCCCATATCGCCACACCGCTTGACGCTCCAAATCCACCTATCACCCATTGCATAAAAAACGGCATAACCAACAGCATGACTAGCTGAGTAAATGTGAAATAATCAAAACGCTTAAGTCGGTAAAAAATGAGCAGGCTAGTATACGAAATAACGATATATACATAAGGAACGGCCGCCATCACCGCATACCCCTCCCCCAAACTGGATAATGTAAAAATCCAGAAAACACAGATGAGGCTTTCAGCAAGCACCAATAAGGAAAGGATAGCTTTGCCAAGCAAAGCCGCAGGGGGATCGTTAAAGCGGCCCCAGAATAAACTGGGATTAGCTGCCAACGGATTTGTTATTTTAGGCATATTGGGTTTTCGTTTATAGCTAGCATTGTTTTTATTTTGTAATGCCTAAACAAAAAAAGTCTTAACTATATCGTATAGCGCTGCGCTTAGGCTACTCACCATGGCCATGATGGATAGTTTTATCAAACTGCTTAATACAGTCTCGCAAAAATTGAACGTGAAGTGGTAACTTCAAATGGCTGATGGGTAGTGTTTTGAGGTAGAATCCAATTCGGCGGGCCTCCCCGCATTGCAAAGTAGCCAACCTGGTCAGATCCGGAAGGAAGCAGCCACAACTATTGAAGCAAGTGCCGGGGGTTGGGCTCGCCCCTCCAAAATTCCGATTGGCCTGCTCAGTAACCAACTAATCAGGCTAACAGCATTGACATGAAATGCGCGTTTTAGGCTAAAGTTAAAGCCTTATTTATTGAGTTTACATACCACATGAGCTATCAGGTTCTTGCCCGTAAATGGCGCCCCAAGTCGTTTGAAGCACTTGTAGGGCAAGAGCATGTAGTGCGCGCGCTGACCAATGCGCTGGAACAGCAGCGTTTACATCACGCTTACCTGTTTACCGGCACCCGTGGCGTCGGCAAGACCACACTGGCACGTATTCTGGCCAAATCCCTCAATTGCGAGACCGGCATTACGGCCCAACCTTGCGGGATATGCTCCGCATGCATGGATATTGACAAAGGCCGTTTTGTTGATTTGCTGGAAGTCGATGCCGCTTCCAATACGCAAGTAGACAGCATGCGCGACCTGCTGGAAAACGCACAGTATGCGCCGACTGTAGGCCGCTTCAAGGTCTACATTATCGACGAAGTGCATATGCTCTCGCGCAATGCTTTCAATGCGATGCTGAAAACGCTGGAAGAGCCACCTGCTCACGTCAAATTCATTCTGGCGACGACTGATCCACAAAAAATGCCAGTCACTGTGCTATCGCGCTGTCTGCAATTCAATTTGCGGCAAATGTCCGGCACCTCAATCACTGAGCATCTGCAAGCTGTATTGACCGAAGAGAACATTTCCTGCGAACCCGCAGCACTGCAGCTTATTGCACGTGCTGCGGCAGGCAGTATGCGTGATGCCCTATCGCTACTGGATCAAGCGATTGCTTACGGCAGAAACGCGGTGCATGAGCGAGAGGTTCGTGCCATGCTCGGCGCTATTGATCAAAGTTATTTATACAAACTTCTGCAAATGCTGGTGAAGCAGGATGGTGCCGGGCTTTTAGCCCAGGCTCGCCTTATGGAGCAACGTAGCCTTTCGTTCGATGCCGCCTTGAACGACTTGGCCAACTTGCTGCATCAGATTGCCGTTGCCCAAACCGTGCCGGAGAGCATTGCAGCAGACTTGCCGGAGCGTGACATGCTGCTGGATCTGGCTGGAAAGCTGAATGCAGAAGAGGTGCAGCTTTATTATCAAATCGCGCTGTTAGGCCGTCGCGATTTAGGCTTGGCACCTGATGAGTTTGCTGGCTTTACCATGTGTTTATTACGCATGCTGGCCTTTGCTCCTGGAGAAGCAACTGGTATAAGAAACAAATCGCCTGAGAAACCGGCCAGGCCTTTTGCCAGCAAGCTTGACACAGCCACAGCGCCTGCGGCATCTGTAGCCGGTACAGAGCCTATTGAAAAAAAATCTGCAGCAGAAATTGCCAACAACGACGCCCTACCACCTGCCGAATTTACTGAAACACCCAATGCCCTGCAGTTTGATGGCAATTGGCGTGGCCTCGTAGACCAGCTTAAACTAGGCTTGGCACGGGCTCTGGCACAGAACTGTGAGCTGGTGCGCTTTGATGAACACGCAATCTATCTATCGGTACCCCAGGCGCAAAAGCATTTATTAGATCAAAGTTATCAGGAAAAACTGCGTGCCGCGATCAAACAACATTTTGGCAAAAAAATACAACTGTATTTTGATATAGGCGGCAGCGGTAACACGCCTGCCCAGCAAATCAGTCAGGAAAAAGCAGCGCTGCAATCGCAGGCGGAATCTGCCATTCAGCAAGATGATTTTGTGCAAGCCCTGGTTAAAGACTTTGGTGCACAGATTATTCCCTCCAGTATCAAACCCATTCAATAAAGTAATTTCAAAATCACACCTTAGGAGAGCAGGTTATGTTGAAAGGCGGCATGGGCAATCTGATGAAACAGGCCCAACAAATGCAGGAAAACATGAAGCGTGCGCAGGCTGAGCTCGCGAATGTAGAAGTTGAAGGTCAAGCAGGTTCAGGCATGGTGAAAGTAGTAATGACATGCCGCAATGAAGTAAAACGCGTAAGCATAGATGACAGCCTGATGGGCGATGATAAAGAGATGCTCGAAGACCTCATTGTCACCGCACTCAATGACGCCGCCCGTAAAGCAGAAGCCACTTCTCAGGAACGCATGGGTGGTCTAATGGCCGGATTGCCGATTCCTCCTGGCATGAAGCTCCCTTTTTAACTTTTGATGAGAAATCCACCCGCCCTTGAACAGTTGGTCGAAGCCCTGCGCTGCCTGCCAGGAGTGGGGCCAAAATCGGCATTACGCATGGCATATTATCTGTTGCAACGTGATCGTGCAGGAGCGAATTCACTGGCATTGGCATTGGGAAATGCACTGGAGGTTGTCAGCCACTGCAGTCTCTGTAATAACTTTAGCGAACAGCCCGTTTGCCCCTTATGCGTTTCTGGCAAGCGTGACGGCTCACTGTTGTGTGTGGTGGAAATGCCTACGGATTTATTGATGCTAGAGCAAACTCATGCATTTCAGGGTATGTATTTTGTGCTGATGGGCAGGCTGTCGCCTCTGGATGGTATCGGTCCGCGTGAAATCCATCTGGATCGCCTGATCAAACGTGTGCAGGATGGCGTGGTGGAAGAAGTGATTCTTGCCACCAACTATACGGTGGAAGGCGAGGCCACTGCACACTATGTAAGTGAGTTGCTGCGTTCACGCGGCCTCAAGGTAAGCCGTATTGCCCGCGGCCTGCCTATGGGTGGGGAAATCGAGCATGTGGACAGTGGAACGCTGGCGCAGGCCTTGATGGAGCGGCGGAGTGTCAGCTAAAGATTAAAGAGAACAATACGCTTGGTTGGATTAACATCAGCTGGACTAGATCAGAGACAACAATTCCATAGGCTCATTAATCGCTGCATCAGCACCCCACTCATGCGGCTTGTCAGTCGCATCAATATAGCCATACAAAGCAAGCACCGTGCGCATTCCTGCCGCTTTGCCCGCTTGAATATCCCGCTCAGCATCTCCCATATAGACACAATCTGATGGTTCCGTCGCGGTTTGGGCGCATGCCATCAGCAATGTATCCGGATGAGGCTTTGCTCGAGAAGCATCATCCCCGCTGATGACACAGGCAGCGCGCTGGTCAAGATGGATTGCCTTTAACAAAGGTTCGGTAAAGCGCCGTGGCTTATTGGTTACAACTCCCCAGCGCAACCCTTTGCTTTCAATGGCTGTTAATAGCTCAACCACTCCTGCAAACAATATCGGAGAACGCGTAAAGACTTGGTCATACAAATCCAGATACTCTTCTCGCATTGCAGAAAATTTCGCATCTTGTGGTGTCAACCCAAAGCCTACAGACAGCAAGCCTTTAGAGCCATGCGAGGCGTATGGTCTTATTTTCACTTGTGGCAGTGATGGCATGCCATGGCGCTCACGCTGCATATTCAACGCCAAACCCAAGTCAGGTGCAGTGTCCACCAGAGTGCCATCTAAATCTAGCAATATCATTTGCGGCACTATTACTTTACGGTATGCAAAATATAATTCACTGAGACATCGTCACCCAGCCAGTAATGTTTGGTGAGCGGGTTGTAACTCATGCCTTTTGTGCCCACAACAGACAGCCCGGCTTCCCTGCCCCAGGAAGCAAGCTCCGAAGGCTTGATAAATTTTTCGTATTCATGTGTTCCACGGGGCAGCAAATTTAGCAGGTACTCTGCTCCGATAACTGCAAACAGATAGGCTTTAGGATTGCGATTGATGGTAGAGAAAAATACCGTACCGCCAGGTTTTACCAATGCAGCACAAGCCCGCACCACAGCTGCGGGGTCCGGAACATGCTCCAGCATTTCCATGCAGGTGATCACGTTGAAACTTTCAGGCATCTCCTGAGCCAGGTCTTCAACAGAAATCAGGCGGTAATCCACTTTTACGCCGCTCTCAAGGCGATGTAACTGGGCAACTTTCAGTGCTTTTTCACCCAGATCAATACCCATTACATCAGCGCCCTTCTCACTCATGGATTCCGACAGAATACCGCCGCCGCAGCCCACATCAAGCACCCTCTTACCTTGCAGGTCAGCTTTGCCGTCAATAAAATCAAGCCTTAAGGGGTTAATTTCATGCAAAGGTTTAAATTCACTATTTGGGTCCCACCAGCGATGCGCCAAAGCGGCAAATTTCTGCAACTCCGCAGGATCAGCATTTACGCTTTGTATCGGCTTCATGTGTACCGAGTCAGTCTTGATTGCCATACTGAAGTAATTTCCTTTAATTCTGCAGGTTCTATGTTGGCATAGACGCCAACTTGTCCATTAAGTTTTTGATAGCGCAGCTCGCCGGCTACCCAGACATGGCTTACATGCTCTCGTCCTGCCACATAGACCAGATGCGAGAGTGGGTCAAAGCAAGGCAAGGTTTCCGGGTCAGCGATTCTCACTGCTGCAAGATCTGCCATCTTTCCCATCTCAATTGTACCTACTCGATCATCCAGCCCCAATGCCCTGGCTGCATTTATGGTGGCCATTTCCAATGCCTGAGCAGCAGGCAGGACAGCGGCATTGCCACTCATGCCTTTTGCTAGCAGCGCTGCCAAACGCATCTCTGCAAATATATCCAGACGATTATTGCTCGCAGCGCCATCAGTGCCGAGGCCAAGATTAACGCCTTTTTCCAGCAAATCCGCTACGGGTGCAATGCCACTTGCCAATTTTAAATTAGAGGTAGGGCAATGTGCGACATGGCAGCCATATTCAGCCAGCATATCCATTTCAGCAGGCTCAAGGTGCACGCAATGCGCGGCTACCAGGCTTGGGCCCAACAAGCCCAGGTCAGCTAACCGACGTAGAGGCCGCAAGCCATGCTGCGTAATGCTTTGCTGGATTTCGTCGCGGGTTTCATGAATATGGGTGTGAATGCCAATCCCGAGTTGTTCGGCATAAGTAATTACTTTTTCAAATGTGCCATTTGCTATGGTATATGGCGCATGCGGTGCAAAGCTAGTGGTCAGTAATTTACTATCACGCCAGCTATCGCGCGCATCAAAGCCTTTTTGCAGATAATCATCCGCATCATTGGCATAAGCGGATGGAAATTCAATAACTATCAGGCCAAGATTGGCGCGCATTCCTGACTGTAAGACGGCTTGTGCGGCGGCTTGCGGAAAAAAATACATATCGTTAAAACAAGTAATCCCTCCGCGTAGCATTTCCGCGCAGCCCAACAAAGTCCCGTCATGTACAAAACGTTCAGACACCCATTGCTTTTCTGCTGGCCAGATATGCTCTTGCAGCCACGGCATTAAAGGTAAATCATCGGCTAATCCACGCATCAGGCTCATCGCAGCGTGAGTATGCAAGTTGATCAATCCAGGGATTAAGATGTGCTCATCCAGGCTAGTTGTCTGGCGCGCGTGATAACGCAGCCTGGCTTCTTCTGTTGGCAGGATATCCGCAATGACCCCTTGATCCAGAATCACTGTGGCATGCGGCAAAACCTGCGCATGTGGAATTACCGGAATAATCCAGCACGCCTCTATGGCATGATCGACTTCGCGTGCTGGATTAGTTTCTTGAGATAGATGTTCAGTCATTCTGGCTATAAAAAAGCCCCGCATTGCGGGGCTTTTTTGTGCTTTGCTTATAAATTAGTAACAATAAGCTTAGTTGCCGGCACGTTGTACTTCAATTTCCACAACTACACGGCGATTAGGCTGCAGGCATTCAATGGCCTTTTTACCACGAACGCCTTTGCAAGCAGCCACAGCGTCAGCTTCGCCTTTACCAACTGCGTGCAGGCGGCTTGCTTCAATACCTTGGCTCACGAGGTAGCTCTTAACACTGTTTGCACGACGCTCAGACAGCTTCTGATTGTATTTGGCATCGCCAATGCGATCGGTATGACCGGTAATCAGGAGTAGCTCAACTTCTGGGTGTGCCTTCATTTTCTCTACGACATCGGCATTGAGAATAGTCTTGCCCTCTTCCTTGAGCGTGTCTTTGTCGAAGCCAAATAGCACTTCAGCCTGCAGCGTAACCTTTTCAAATGCGGGTTCAGCTGGACCTGCTGGGGCAGCTTCTGCTGCTGGAGCTGGCATTGGCTCCGCTGCTGGAGCTGGCATTGGCTCCGCTGCTGGAGCTGGGGCTGGCTCGGCAGCTGCTACTTGCTTAGGCGCGCCGAATTTGAAAATTACGCCCAGATTCAGGTAGGTATTGCCGATATTTTCATCTCGATGATTACCAGTACCGCCGAACAGGTTAGATGCTTCAGCACGGCTATATACGTAACGCAGATCTGCCTGCAGGCCAAGGTTTTCCGTAAAGAGATATTGAGCACCTAGACCAACGTTAGCCATCCATGAAGTCTTGATACCGTTTGCGTCTGGCGTGCCATTATAATGGATACGGTTATGCGCCGCGCCCAAACCAGCAAGCAGGAAAGGCCGGAATTTGTCACGGCTAAACATGTAAAGTGCATCCACACCCAATAGAGTCTGTTTATATTTGCCACCAGTGTAGGAACTGCTGTCTTCATCTCCTTGATTGTGGCTCAGACCCACCTGAACATCCCAGTGCTCACTGATCTCTTTACCAAAACGCAGGAAACCGCCTACATCGTTTTTATCGGCTTTAAGGTCGCTATCGGTATGCATAATATTGATGCCCGGCAATGCGTACCAGGAACCTTCATAGGCATCCTCCGCTGAAGCCGTCATTGCACCCAAACCAACAACACTGGCCACGGCCAGACAAATAAGACTTTTCTTCATGGTATAACTCCCTGTAAAAAATTAAACTCGTGACCAAATATACTTAAAGCCCTGCGCAGATGCAACGTACTTACGGTTAGATAGCAAATTCACGTCATATCCGCAACTTCCATGTTGCATTTGCGCAACATGGCTTGGAGTTCATGAATTTTGTTACTACTTAATGCTGCTGTGCGCTCAGAATTAGCACAGAGCGCACCACGAAAACCCAAATAGCCAGGGGTTAAGGCAACCAATCCTGGAACATGATTCAGCCTTAGAGAACCCGCAAACCCCGATTCCAGCTTGGATGTGCGTGCCAATTTAACAAACCGTTGTAAATCGTTAACCAAAACATAGTCCAGCAGGCTGCTTCCGTTTTTTTGCGCCGTGTCCAGCATTGCGCCGTAAAAACCCGCCATTTGCAGTTCAGGCAATAATGCAAAATCCGGATTTTGATCAGCAAATAATACCGCCACAATACGCACCCCCTTTGCTGCCAGCGGCTGTAGCGCCTTGATACAAGCGCCATGGCTGGCCGATCCAAAAAAACCGACTTTAACGATATCAACACCCGTAGCAGCCGTATGTTCGGTAGCGCGTATAAGAAGTTCTGGTTCCATAGGCAAATCGCCGATAGTGGCACTGACTAGTTTACAGCCATCAATAGCGCGGGCAATCTCACCAATTTCGGACAGTGGAAGCGCACCTAAAGCGCCTTGTGCAGGATTTTTCAGGTCAATAATATCGACACCCGCATCTACAGCCAATAAAGCTTCACTTACATTGGTAACACTGGCTAACAACTTGGTCATGCCAGATCCCCTCCCGAGATGGCTGCCTTGTGGTTTTCTATCCGTTCTATTAACCAGCTCCAGGCTAAGCGCTCACGCTCACCTGCGGTTTTTTCGATGGCAATGGTAAGGTAAGCGACTTCGGCATCCACCTTCTCTATAGGCAGCATATGCAAGCGGCTTACTAATACCGCCAGTTCAACTACTGCCGCTTGCGCACGGTTAAATCCGCGGAATGGCGCATGATTGACCTCATGCACCACGCGAAAATAAAGCTCTGGACGCGTAGCATCTTCCTTGACTTCTACCAACTCCAGTTCTTGGTGCGCTAACGCCGTATCCAGCACAAAACCCTTGATTTTTTCAGCGTCATGTACCGGCCATTCGCGCCGGCCAGTTAGCGCTCCGGCAAATACACGAACATCGTCCGTTAGATTTAATACAGCGTTGCGGCTGCTCAGGAGATTATCCAGACTAGTCGAAGGCCGAAATGGAGCTATGAGTATCAACCCATCGCATTCTCGGACGCCGAAAGGTGCAATATGCGGATTATTATCTGCATCTACACTGATCAAGATGGTTTCGTAAATCAACCTGTCTCCTCGGCCTTGTTTCTCCTAGCACGCCTCTCCTTGAGCGAAGCATCACGGTGTGCCACGCGTCCTTCCGCGTCTTTTTTTGGAGTATTACAGCCCCATTGCAGTTCTTCATCCTGGCTATAGCGCTTTTTCAATTGCCAGGCGATTTGCGCGCGCGCCAGCTCGACACCTAAGTAAAAGGCATGGGAAGCATCATTATCCACTTTCAGATGTGGATAAAGCCTGAAGGGATCAGTTTCCTGGTGCAGGCCATCGCGATTGTAGATATTCATGCCCTCTTCGCTTAGCTGGATACGAAAGCTGGGGTCCTTGATTTGTGCTGCAATCTCAGCAATTTCTTCAGCACTATAGGTAAACGGGCGGCGATCATGCAGCCCCAGTAAACCGTCACTGTAGTCTCGCGGCAGGCGTCTATCCTCACGCGCCGCATACATCACACGTCTGGCAATATCAGCCTCGCTCACTGCGTTAATGGCATGCGGACTCACGGAAGTCGCTAACACAGCGTTCAGCCCCAACTCGCTGATAATGCCAAACAGTATGGCATTGATGCCGGTGGTATCAGCATCGGTGAGTTCGGTCAGGTTGCCAACGCCCATCATGATCTGGATATCAGAGTAGCGTTTACGTAGTTTCTGATAGCGCACAATAGATTCAGTGAAGCCAAAAGGGATGGGGTCAAGTATGGCGTCCGCAATGAATGCTCTGCCTTTTTTTTGCATGGCATCGATGGCGCGATAAAGTGAAGCCATATTTCCGGGTTTAGCCGGAATCAATATTGGCGTAGAAGCGACTTCGTCAGCTATCCATAAAGTTTTTTCAGTAAGGCTTAAAAGATAATCAGCCCCTGCTTTACCAGCCAGAAGCAAGTCGTCACTGTTTAATGAATCAACACTAACCTTGAAACCAGCGGCTTTGAGCGCTTGAATGGAGTCTTGCAGGTGCGGGAAAGGTGTGTTGGGTAGGCAGCCGATATCTATAACATCGGCACCCTGCTGACGATAATGTTCAGCACGGTAAAGAATGCCATCCACCGTCAATTCCGGCGCTTCAACGATTTCGGCAAAAATTTTGACGTCATATTGAGACAAATCAGGCGCCTTGCCGCCACGGCCAAAAAACTGGGGTAGGTCTTTCAAGTCTTCTGGACCGCGTTCGACAGGCACGCCGTATTTATTTTCCAGCATCGTTAAATCGCCACGACAAAGGCCCGGAATCACAATGCGGTCAGCATCTCCTGCATCAGGTAATCGCCGCACAATGAGTTCCGGCGTCATTAAAGCCGCTACCGAGACCCCAAGCTGTGCGACTCGATATTTAAAATCGGTGGGCTGCATGCCAGCCAGCACTTTGTGCAGGCTTTTCTCGGCAAGCTTGCCGGTTAAGAAGAGGAGGTTTTCAGACATGCTAGCCGCGCCTGAATCGCCGCTTTCAACTGCTGCATATCGCCAGCCACAGTTGTCTCTTCAAAAGCCTTGAGCTTTTCCATGTTGTCAAGATCAATACGACGCGGATAAACTTTTACCATATGCTCGTGTGGGGCTTCAGATTCTATTTCCGGCTCGCTATCACATGCAAAAACAATAGTCGGTACGTGGCATTTACCTGCCTGCGCATAGATATTAGTAATTAGATTATCCGAGATGCCGCAGACCATCTTGGCTACTGTGTTGGAGGTTGCAGGTGCAATCACCGCAGTATGGTAGGCACCATGATAAAACAATTCGACCGGGACTGAACTGGCGGTCTTGTCCTGATACACACGGCCCACATTATGTTTGTAGCCATATTGCTGCAGGATCTCTGCCGCGGCCTTGCTCAGGAACAGATCGACGTCTTGCAGTTGACTAATAATTTCGAGGCATTCACGCAGATAGTGCCCCGAGCCTGTGAGTGCCCAGGCCAGGCGCGGCTTCTCAACAGGTTTCACGTTAAACCCCAAATGGGTGGCGCAGAACGATCGTCTCATCGCGTTCAGGGCCGGTAGACACAATATCCACGGGTACTTCACATAGCGCTTCCAGGCGCTTGAGGTAAGACTGTGCATTGGCAGGCAAGTCTTCCCAGCGGCTGATGCCAAAAGTGCTTTCACTCCAACCAGGCAAGCTTTCATAGATCGGCTTGCAGCGCGCGACATCGTCTGCGCCTACAGGTAGCATATCGACCACCTTGCCATCCAGCTCATAGCCAGTGCATATATCCAGCTCGACGATACCATCCAATACATCCAGCTTGGTAATACACAAACCGGTAAGGCCATTGATGCGCGCAGAACGGCGTAATGCTGCCGCATCAAACCAGCCACAGCGGCGTTTACGCTTGGTTACGGTGCCGACTTCACGACCCTTGGTCGACATTTGATAGCCAGGGCAATCCAGCGTCTCAATATCCAGCTCGCTAGGGAATGGACCGCCGCCTACGCGCGTGGTGTAAGCCTTGGTAATGCCGAGTACATAGTGCAGCATATTCGGGCCTACCCCTGAGCCAGCAGAGGCTTGCCCCGAGACACAATTTGATGAGGTGACATAAGGATAAGTACCATGATCTATATCCAGCAAGGTACCCTGCGCACCTTCAAACAACAGATTTTGACCAGACTTGTTGGCTTCATAAAGGGCAGCGGAAATATCTGTCACCATGGGACGTAAAATTTCAGCCTGCTTCATGGATAAATCAAATTGCGCCTGATAATCAGCTGGCTCTGCATTAAGATATTTGGTTAACACAAAGTTATGATAATCAAATACTTCCTTTAATTTTTCCGCGAAGCGCTCGGGGTAAAACAAGTCATATACGCGCAGAGCGCGACGTGCGACTTTATCCTCATAAGTCGGGCCTATACCTTTACCTGTCGTACCGATTTTCTTATCTATTCCGCGTGCAGCTTCACGGGCTTTATCCAGTTTAACGTGACAATCCAGGATCAAAGGGCAGCCAGGGCTGACTTTTAAGCGGCTGCGGACTTCAATGCCTTCTTTTTCCAGGCCAGTAATCTCTTCAAGTAAATGGCCAGCATCCAACACGACACCATTACCGATATAACACTGCACACCTTCGCGTACGATGCCGGACGGCACCAGGTTCAGTTTGTATTCGCGTTGCGAAGCACCTTGGCCAATGACTAGCGTATGTCCTGCATTGTGTCCACCTTGAAAACGCACTACACCCTGGGCGTGATCAGTGAGCCAGTCTACGATCTTACCTTTACCCTCATCACCCCATTGGGTACCGATAACGACGACATTCTTGTTCATTGTGTGCTCTGTCTAATCTAATAATTATTAATTTAATAACTCTGGTGCAGCGGTAACTTGCCAAACGCCACCCTGCTGTACTAATTTACGATCACAATTAAGTTCTTTACGATGTGTTTCGTGCCCAGGCAGTTCTTGTATCACCACCTGACCAGCTGCGCGTAATTCATTTACCTTAGCAACTAAGCTGGATTTATCAGAACCACTACCGTTGCTATAAGGGGCAAATATTGCTTTTGGTAATTCAGCCGGTGCCAAGGCTGTCACTACGCCACGCAGATCAAGACTAAAGCCAGTAGCCGGACGTGCCCGTCCAAAAGCCGAGCCCACTTCATCATAGCGCCCACCCAATGCCAATGGGCCGGCATAGCCTTGCGCATAAGCCGCGAAAACCATACCACTGTGATAGTGATAACCACGCAACTCAGCCAGATCAAAACAGACATCTACACCCAAATCGACAAGCTGCTCACTAGCCTGACGCAACTCGCCTAAAGCTTGCTTAATTTCCGCAGTAGCAGGCAAACATTTTTCTGCCTGGGCTAGTATTTGCGTATCGCCATTTAAAGCAGTCAGGCTAATCAATGCGTCACGCGTCGTTTTATCAATGCCTTGAGTCAAACTGCTGACGGCAGCCTGGTCTTTACTTTGCAGCGCGGCATAGAGCGCGTACTCCAATGGCTTGCCAATTTGGCTCTTGCTAACCAGATTGCCAAAAATACCGACGTGGCTAAAGTCAATATGCAGGGATTCAACGCCGGCAGCCTGTAAAGCCTTGACCATTAGCCGCTGAATCTCCATATCACTCTCTACACCGGCGTGACCAAACAACTCGGCGCCTAATTGCAGGGGTTCGCGCGTTTGCGCCAAGCCATCGGGTTTTGTACGCAACACACTACCTGCATAACACAGCCGGGTAACTCCCTGGTTATTCAGCATGTGGGCATCAATTCGCGCGGTTTGTGGTGTGGTATCTGCGCGCAAGCCCATTAGCCGGCCTGTGAGCTGATCAACCACTTTGAACGTAGCCAGATCGAGGTCGTGGCCAACACCAGTAATCAGGGACTCCAGATATTCCAGCAAAGGTGGAATAACGAATTGATAACCGTGCACTCTGAACAAATCCAGCAAGCGACGACGCAATTGCTCGATACGTGCGGCTTCTGCGGGCAGCACGTCTTCAATGTATTCGGGGAGTAACCAGTTACGCATAAAAAATCTTTATGTATTAATGAAGCACAAATATCAGGATTAAACCGCCTAGCATTGAGGCAAGGCCAACAAAACGCAGCTGTCCATCTTTAAGTTCGATCATGCGCTGAAACGTCTGGCGCCAGGCCTTGGGTGCCAAAAATGGCAGCACACCTTCTAAAATCAGCATCAGGCCAAAGGCTGTCAGAAATGTGGTTTTCAAATTTTACTTCTTGCGCCCACCGGCATCACGCATGTATTTGAAGAAGTCTGAGTTGGGCTCCAGCACCAGCACATCGCTCTTGCTCTTGAAGCTATTACGGTATGCTTCCAAGCTGCGATAGAAAGAATAAAACTCAGGATTTTTACCATAAGCTTGCGCGTATACATCAGAGGCCTTGGCATCGCCCTCACCTTTGGTGCGCTGGGCTTCGCGGAAGGCTTCAGCAATGATGATTTCGCGTTGCCTATCTGCATCAGCACGAATTTTTTCAGCAGCACCCGCACCTTGCGAACGCAACTGATTAGCCACGCGCTTACGTTCTGCTTCCATACGCTGATATACCGATTCGCTCACCTCTTGCGGCAAATCCACGCGTTTCAAACGCACATCCAGAACTTGGATGCCCATTTGACGCGAATCGCGATCCGCGCGTTGGCGCAGGACTTCTATAATCTGGCCACGCTCGCCAGAAACAACTTCGTGCACTGTGCGTTTACCGAACTCTGCACGCAGACCATCATTGACGGTTTGCGACAAACGCCGTTCTGCTTGCAGTTCATCACCTTTGACTGAAACATAGTATTTGGCTGGATCTATAATGCGCCATTTAACAAAAGAATCCACCAGCACATTTTTCTTTTCACTAGTGATAAAACGATCCGGCTCCGCCCAATTCAGCGTCAAGATACGATTATCAAAGTAGCGTACGTTGTCCACCATCGGCACTTTGAAATAAAGGCCGGGAGCTTTTTTAACGGAAATAATTTCGCCCAGACGAAAAACCAATGCGTATTCACGTTGATCGACAGTGAATACAGACAAGCTAGCCAACAGCAAGACTGCAATTAAGCCTAATAGCACGGCACCTAAATTCTTCATTATCTATTCTCCCTATCACGGCTGCGGAAGGCATCCCGCGAGCGTTGGGCATTTGCATCCAGTTCAGGCAATGCTGTGGCGGGCACAGATGTTGGCTGTACAGCATTTGCATTGGGCACAGCAGCACCCGTCGCGTTGAGCAGCTTATCCAGAGGCAAGTAAAGCAAGCTATTGCCGCCCTTCTGATCAATTAGCACTTTGCTTACGTTGGATAAAATTTGTTCTTGCACATCGAGATACATACGTTGGCGCGTCACTTCTGGAGCACGTTGATATTGAGTCAGTATCTGATCAAAACGACTGGCATTACCCACTGCCTCATTCTCAACCCGCAGCTTGTAACCGGCAGCTTCTTCCAGCAGGCGTGCAGCAGCACCACGTGCTTTAGGAATAACATCATTTGCATAGGCTTGGCCTTCGTTCTTTTGCCGTTCCAGATCCTGCCCCGCCTTGACCGCATCATCAAATGCTGCCTGCACTTGCTCAGGCGGCTGAGCATTCTGCATGGTCACGTTGACAATATTAATCCCGCTCTTATAACGATCCAGCATATCCTGCATGAGCTTCTTGGCACGCACGGCAACCTCTTCACGGCCTTCATATAAGGCAAAATCCATTTTGCTCTTGCCCACAACCTGACGAATTGCAGCTTCAGCTATGCCGCGCACCGACTCTTCGGCAGAGCGATTATTGAAGAGCGCGTCTTCAACACTCTTCAGGTTATATTGCACGGCAAATTGCAAATCGATAATGTTCTCGTCATCAGTCAGCATGAGGGACTCACGCAACTCCTTGCTGCGTGATGAGCCACCTTCTGCTGAGCGATAACCGACTTCAATAGTTCGCACCTGCTCCATATTGACCACCGTCACAGTCTCAATCGGGTAAGGCATATGCCAGCGCGGCCCAGGCAAGGTGGTCTCCACATGCTTGCCGAAACGCAGGACAACACCTCGCGAACCCTGGTCGACAATGTAGAAGCCTGTGGCAAACCAGATTACCGCTACCAACCCGACAATGGGCAAAACTGGCAACCTCTTATTTCCGGAGTCGGGGGACTGATTGTCGCCCTTGCCTGATTTACCAAATAAGCCATTCAGCTTGCGGCTGAATTGGCGCAATACTTCGTCCAAATCGGGCGGGCCGTCATTGTTACGGTTGCCCCAACCGGGATCGTTAGCCATTGAATACTCCGAATAAAACTAATTGTTAAGCGACAGCGCTAGCATGCTTGGAGATTTGTTCAGTCAGCTGTTCTACCATATGCTGCTGATGTTCTACCAATACCTGCCGCACCAAATGCAGTCCTTCGCCAGTCTTGGCTGAAATACGAATTTTGCAGATTCTACCATACTCGTCCCGCTCCAGCCCCGGATCCAGACTTATACGATCAATCTGATTTAATACCAATACCTGATGCACTTGTGTAGCACCGATTTCATCCAGTACACGATTTACCTGCAAAATCTGCTCATCCCGGTTAGTGCTTGCGCTATCTACCACATGCAATAACAGATCCGCCTGAACAGCCTCTTCCAGTGTTGCACCGAACGCCTCGACCAGCGCATGCGGCAAATGCTTAATAAATCCCACAGTGTCTGATAAAACGATAGGCCCGCTTTCCGGCATATACATTTTGCGTGAAGTAGTATCCAGCGTGGCGAATAACTGGTCAGCCTCGTAGACGTTCGATTGCGTCAGCCGGTTAAACAAGGTTGATTTGCCTGCGTTCGTGTAGCCGACAAGCGATACGGACATCACTTGAGAGCGTTTACGTGAACGGCGCTGCATACCACGCTGCTGTTTAAGTTTATTCAATTTTTCACGTAATTGCTTCACGCGAATCCTCAGCATGCGGCGATCCAGTTCGAGCTGTGTTTCACCAGGACCGCCGCGCATACCGATACCACCCTTTTGCCGCTCCAAGTGTGTCCAACCACGGACCAACCTGGTAGACAGATGTTCCAGTTGGGCCAGTTCAACCTGCAACTTACCTTCGTGGCTCTGTGCGCGTTGGGCAAAAATATCGAGAATAAGGCCGGTACGGTCTGCAACGCGACATTCTAGCAAGCGTTCCAGATTGCGTTGCTGAGATGGGCTGAGATCATGGTTAAAAACAGCTACCAGTGATTCAGTAGCTTTCATTGTGGCGGCCAGTTCTTCTGCTTTACCGGTGCCTATAAAATATTTGGCATCCGGTTTGGGACGACGACCTTCGATTGTGGCGCGTATATCCATGCCTGCGCTAATAGCCAACTGCCGTAATTCTTGCAGGCTTTCATCGTAATCCGGCTCACCAAAATCAAGACTTACCAACACTGCGGCGTCTCCGCCACTAGGCCTATCGATCATAGTGTGTATCAAACATTGCGATTAAATACTATTCCGCTAACTTTATTCTTCGATGGCATGGCTTGTAGGGATACTTACTGCACGGCCCGGTACAATTGTGGAGATGGCGTGTTTATAGACCATTTGAGTCACAGTGTTTTTAAGCAAGATGACATACTGATCAAAAGAATCAATCTGGCCCTGCAATTTGATTCCATTCACTAGATAAATGGAAACTGGCACATGTTCTTTGCGCAGGGTATTCAAAAATGGGTCTTGTAGCATCTGCCCTTTTGCGTTCATTTCTTGCTCCTTTTCTATGGAGTTTTAGTTATTTAGGAAACTCTACGTGAAAAATTAATCTTAAGCTAGCAGATAACGCCCATACGCTACCAGTTAAGTTATGCACTATCCCGTACGTTATTGTGGGGGCGATTTTCTGCCGCACAAGTGGCAGCAACATTAGGTACCAATCATACGCAGTTCTTAAGCTGACTAATCACCATGATTGATAACCATAGTCTTTAGGACCGTACACTTAAATTTTTGTTCTATGGTTGAATACATTTGTGAACTACCCCTCCCTGAAGGGCAGTGCTTCCAACTTCAACGGCACGCGCAAGGCGGAGGACTTACGCCTTTGGGCTTGGGCAGTCGTGCATTAAGCTGAAACTACCCCAATCCCATGCCGGTTGGCTGATAGATACACCTTTTGTGTTTCCGCCAAGCTGTTGTCCCAAATACCAGTGCGCGCAACCGCAGGCTTGAGCAAGCTTGTCGGCGTGAACGACGTTGGAATAGATTCTGATTTTGGTAATGAATAGCATAGTAGTTATCCACGTCATTCATCTTCCCCTGAGCGAGGAGGATTTACGCGCGATCTGTTAAATCAATTACTGATATATGCTTTGATACGAGACAAAGCTTCGTCTCGGCCTAGCAACGCCATCACTGCGTCTATACTTGGCGAATGCGTACCGCCGGTAATCATGACGCGCAAAGGCATGGCCACCTTGGGGAATTTAAGCCCGTTGCTGGTCACGGCATGCTCAATAGCGGCATGTACGGCTTCCGTCGACCATTCAATTTCTGCCAACTGTCCCGCCAGCGCTTTGATCACGGGCAAAATTTCTGAAGTAATGTGTTTTTCCACTGCCAGTGCATCTGCTGCAGGTTTGCGGTAAAAGTACATCACACTTGAAGCCAGTTCATTTAGGGTATTTGCACGCTCGCGATAAAGTTCAACCACCCCCGTCAGCGCAGGCTCTGTCAAATTCTCAATACCCTGCACTGCTAACCTTTGGCTGACTTTTTTCAGCAGATAAGCATTATCGGCTTGCTTGATGTAATGTGCATTGAGCCAATTAAGCTTTTCAGTATTGAACTGCGCAGCAGATGACGTGATGTGGTCAAGATCAAACCACTGACAGAACTGCTCCATGCTGAAAATTTCATCATCACCGTGCGACCAGCCTAAGCGCGCCAGATAATTCAATACGGCCTCAGGCAAATAGCCGTCATCGTCATACTGCATCACGCTGACAGCACCATGGCGCTTGGAAAGCTTTTGCCCGTCATCACCCAGGATCATGGAGAGATGCGCATACTGCGGAACATTTGCGCCCAGTGCATTCAGCATATTAATCTGACGCGGGGTATTGTTGACGTGGTCATCACCGCGAATCACCTGCGTAATGCCCATGTCCCAGTCGTCCACCACCACACAAAAATTATAAGTGGGGGTGCCGTCTGCGCGCGCGATGATCAGGTCATCCAGTTCTTCATTAGAAATACTGATATGACCCTTAACCAGATCATCCCAAGCTACTGCACCCGACTGCGGATTCTTGAAGCGCACCACGGGTGGTATCCCTTCTGGTCTTGCCATTAATACCTTACCTGGCTCCGGACGCCAGCGGCCATCGTAACGCGGCTTGATGCCTTGCGTCATTTGCTGCTCGCGCATGGTATCCAGTTCTTCCTTACTGCAATAACAGTAATACGCCTTCCCCTCATCCAGCAGTTTTTGAATCACTTCCTTATAGCGCTCCATGCGTTGCATTTGATAAAACGGACCCTCGTCCCAATTCAGCCCCAGCCAGTTCATGCCATCCAGAATAGCCTGCACGGCTTCAGGTGTAGAGCGCGCCACATCCGTATCTTCGATACGCAGAATAAAACTGCCGCCATGTTTACGGGCATAAGCCCAAGAGAACAAGGCAGTGCGGGCACCGCCAATGTGTAGAAATCCAGTAGGACTAGGAGCAAAACGGGTTCGGACGGTCATGGGAAGCGGGCTGAATAAAAGTGCAGGATTTTACCATGCCATCGCCTTATCAAGCCGCGGCCGCTTACGATTTGACCAAAAGCACTCCACATGCTTTAATTTTTTACTTGATTTGGGTGGTTAGCTCAGTGGTAGAGCACTGCCTTCACACGGCAGGGGTCGCAGGTTCAAACCCTGTACTACCCACCAGATTTAATAGCATTTTGCTCTACTCGTTGTAGATTTCTTGTTGCCCATATGTGCCGACAGTTTTCTGGCTTTGCTACTGCATATCTGACGAGCACAAATGCTCAGCATCACCATCTGGCAGCCTCTCGTTCATCTTAATGTCAACAAGCACTTAAGATGCAATTTATTAGAAAATCATTCTCACAAAATATGTGTGTAGTATGATTCTCGCCATATCAAAGGCAAGAGCCCCTAATCCACTTAGCATAGTTTCAACATTAACAATGACAAAAATAGATAAACCCAGACAAAAATCAAACTGGCTGGGGATATAAGCCAGATGAAATCATTATTTAGAAAATTGGTTGGAATACGCCCATCTGACAGCAACGCCATCAACAATCTTGACTGGCTGAATACATTAAACAGCATAGATGACATCACCGCCATTCGGACCATCAACACGAAATTGGCCGATCTTCTGGAAGATGCTGAGATTGCTGACAACGCCCGTTTTAAAGCATTACTTGCTATAGACGAGCATTGTCATCCCCGAGTCAGCAAGATAGCCGCACAGTATGTCAAAGTTGAAAATCTGCGTAGCGAACTTGAGACAGATATATGGGAGACGGTGTACTACTACTACCGGCATTTATACAACGGCTACCACAAGCTGATAAATGACTACACGAGCCCTGTGGGTCAGGTGATTTTCAGTTTTGATTATCTGCCCTTGATTCTGATGCGGGCCATGAACGCAGGCTTTATGATGATCAAGTGGCGTTATTTCAGGCAACAAGCAGCCACAGATACCATCTGGTTAAACATGCACAGGATGTATCAGATTGCCGAGCAGGAATCACTGACCAGGGCGTCTGTCGTGCTCTATCCAGGAAGCCTGGAAACCAATATAGAGGAAAGTTTTGCGCAAGCATGGATGCTGGATAACCTTAGCCACAACAATATGAGCAAGCAGGATATTGAAATCGCCAACAACCTGCTAGGCAAATGGTTCAAAGGTATTAGCATCTCCAAAAGCTATGAAGCCGAGCGATTCCTCTACTTCGCGGATCTAGCCCAAGATAAAGGCGGCAGGCGCATACGTAATTTGCAGCCGGAAACAAGCTGCCGTTACTGGGAAACCGAACCCATATGTGCACGCATTCAGGCTGTAGCAACCGCATTGAAAGAAAAACAGTCACTAGAAAAATATGGCGTGAAAGAGCTGGAACGCTATCCTGCCGCACGCAATTTGCTTAAACAACTCTATGCAGAGTGGTCACGCAAGGGATATCAACGGCAACGGCGGCGACAGGATCGTAAAGCTGTAATTAAAACCGCCTCCATCACTTACGGTATCGAAAATGCCTGCCTGCAAGTAAAACAAATCATTAACAACCATCCTGCCAATCGTGGAAAATTTACTAATGACAGCAGATCACTGGAAGAACGGATAGCCGCTCACAGTGTTGCCAGCCTTGCACCTACAACGCTTTATGTGGGTGCAACCGGTGAACGCTGGATTCTTGTTGACGAAGGAGCATCGGGCTACGGCGCCCTGGTAAACCAGGAACTGGAAGTAGGCGCCCGACTGGGCAAGCTGATTGCCATGGTGTGCGAGGATAACCGCCAGCAAGTGGTGTTAGGCATTATTCGCAGCATCAAGCTACAGTCCAACAATCAGCGGCGCATCGGTATCCAGATCATCTCCAGAAATGCTATCTGGATACAGCTTAGCCATGCCGTAGCAAAGCTCGATGCACCAATTGCAGAAGATGAATTCATGATAAATTCCAGAGGCATGACCGAGCGTTTGCTGGCCTTTTCCGGACTTTATATTCCACCAGAAGCCGGGCTTGTAGGCAGCCCGTCGATACTGATACCCCGAATGGAATTCCGGCACAACGGGATCTATCAGGTCATCAAAATGAAAGAAAAAACCGCTATTCAGCTAAGCTCCGCACTAGAAGCAAGAGATGACTGGGTCAGGGCAGCCTGCCCGGCCTTGATTTAATTAAAAGCTGCCTGATTATGGGAGTCAGCCTGGTTAGGCTTCCAGCCGCCGCCCAACGCCTTGAATAGTCCCACTGTCGCGGCTAGTCGTGCCTGGCGACTTTGAATGAACGCAAGCGCTGTATCATTGTATTCGCGCTGCGAATCGAGCACATCCAGATATGCAGAGTAACCAGATTTGTAGCGGTTTTCGGCAATTTCCAGGGCTTTTCTGGCAGCGGTCTCACTAGTTTGCAACGCAGTCTCACGCTCTGCGCTTTGGCGCACCGTGATCAGTGCATCATTAACCTCTCTAAAAGCATTTTGTACCGAACCCTCATACGAAGCTAAAGCTTGTTTTTGCTGAGCGCTAGCCTGATCGACCCGAGCGTTGAGTCTGCCGGAATCGAAAATTGGCAGATTCAGGCTTAATCCGCCTGTCCAGATGCGCGCGGCAGATTTCAGGATATTGCCTAGCTCGGCACTCTCCCCGCCATAATTGGCTGTAAGCGAAATGGTCGGGAATAGCGCGGCCTTGGCAACGCCAATTTTAGCGTTAGCGGCGATCATATCCTGCTCTGCCTGGTGCACATCGGGGCGTGCTTCAAGCAGGCTAGATGGCAGCCCCGCAGGCGGTACCGGCGGGATAGGCAGATTCTTAATATCAGCTTCCGCCAGCTTCAAATCCAGCACGCCGCTAAGGACGGCCAACTGATGCTCGGCAACCGCACGCTGACGAACCAGATCAGCAATCTGGGCAACCAGATTGGAACTTGCGACCTCGGCCTGATGAACATCAAGAGCGGAAGACACGCCACCTTGCAGGCGTCGCTTGGTGAGTGCCAGACTTTCTTCACGACTAAGCAAGCTCTCACGCGATACAGTAATTTGCGCCTCCAAGCTTCTCAGCAACAGATAGTTGCTTGCCACCAGACTGGTTAATGACAAATCAACGGTATCTTTAGCATAGTGCGTGGCCAACGCTTGTGCGCGCGCAGACTCTTTGGCGCGGCGCAGCTTGCCCCAGAAGTCGAGTTCAAAAGAAGTGCCAAGCGTAATGTTGTAATCATTACGGATTGGCTTCACGCCGCTAAAAACTGGGGCCGACCCTAACTGCGTCACACGTGAACGGCTGGCGTTGGAATCAAGATCAATTTGCGGAAATAGCGCAGCGCCCACTTCGCGCATGAACGCGTCCGCCTCCTCAACACGTGCCACGGCAAGCTTGATATCCGTGTTGTTTTGCCTGGCCTTGACCTCCAGATCATTCAATACAGGATCCTGGTATAGCTCCCACCAGGTAGTGGAGATTTGTGCTGCGGCCTGCTCTTGCGCAACATCCTTCTCGCTGAATTGGGCAGGCACAGTGTTATCCGGGCGTTTATAATCCGGCCCCATCAAAGCACACCCTGGCAATAGAGCGGCCACGACTGCCAGATGGACGAGGCTTATTTTTACCAGTCTTGAACGCGGCATCATGCTGATTCCTTTGTTGCGTTTGCTGATGATCCACCTGCCCGCTTACGTGAGAGCCAGGTAAAAAACAGCGGAATAAATATGGTGGCCATAAAAGTGGCAAGCACCATGCCGCCGATTACGCCAGTGCCCATGGAGCGGCGTGCGGCCGAGCCGGCACCGGTGGCGACCCATAACGGCACTACACCCAGGATAAAGGCCAGGGAGGTCATATTGATCGGCCGAAAACGTAGACGCGCGGCTTCAATAGCAGCTTCAGCGACCGGCATGCCCTCATGCATTTTCTGGCTGGCGAATTCAACGATCAGGATCGCATTTTTTGCCGCCAGGCCGATCAGCGTAATCAGGCCGATCTGGAAGTAAATGTCATTCGGCATGCCGCGTATCAGAACCGCCAGCAAGGCCCCTGTCAGCGCGAACGGCACGGCCATGACAACGGCCAATGGCAAGGCCCATGTTTCAAATTGTGCAGCAAGAATCAGGAATACCATGATGATGGCAAAGCTGAAGGCAAAAATGGCAGCTGAACCTGTACGTTTTTCCTGATACGCCTGACCTGTCCAGGCCATTTGGTAGCCCTCTGGTAAATTCTGTGCAGCAATTTTTTCCACCATCTTGATCACGTCGCCTGAGCTAACACCGGGTGCACCACCGCCTAACACTTTCGCTGACAGCAGACCGTTGTAACGCTCCAGCTGCTCAGCACCCACGATATTATTAATCTTGCTTAAGGCTGATAACGGCACCATGGCACCTGAGTTCGAGCGTACATAGACCTTGCCCAAATCTTCTGGCTTCATTCGATATTGCGGCTCAGCTTGCAATTGCACGCGATAGGTACGCCCGGACTTATTGAAGTCATTCACGTATAGCGAACCCATGGTGCTTTGCAGGGTGGCGTAAATATCCGCAACCGGTACCCCTTGCGAGATGGCCTTGGCTTCATCCACTTCAACAAAAAGTTGTGGCACGGTAGGACGGAAGAACGTGTTTATACCAGCCAGACGCGGCTCCTGCTTCAAGGCATCGATAAAATTATTCACGACACCTGACAATCGCATCGGATCAGTATCACCGCGGCTCTGCACATAGAGCTCAAAGCCGCCGGAGCTGCCCAGGCCGCGAATTGCGGGCGGGTTAAAGGCAATCGCCATCCCATCAGGCTGCATCATGCCAATGCCAAACAGTTTTTTAACAATGTCCTCAGCAGTCGTCTTGCGCTTATCCCAATCGACCAATTTCACAAACATGGTGGCGGCATTGGTTTTATTGCCACCTCCGATCAGGTCAAAACCATTTATGACGAACTCAAATGCGACTGCCGGATCTTTGGCAATGGCCGCACGTACAGCTTCCGTGGTTTTAGATGTGCGGCCGAGCGTCGCGCTATCAGGCATTAACACCGCTGTTATTACATAGCCTTGATCTTCAGGCGGGACAAAACTGCTGGGTACCTTGTGAATAAGGTAGGCAGCTGTAGCAATAATGATCGCGAATACCAGGACGCCAATAATGGCATGATGCAAAGTGAGGTCCACCATTTTTATGTAGGCGTTGGTCATGTAGGTAAACGCGCGGTTAAACGGTCGGAAGAGTGCCGACTCTTTATGCACAGGCTTAAGCAAAATGGCGCACAACGCAGGCGTTAGCGTCAAGGCAACTACGCCTGAGATAACAACCGCTACCGCTATTGTCACGGCAAACTGACGATACAACTGGCCTGCGATACCACCAAGGAAGGCCACCGGCACAAATACCGCGCACAGTACCAATACAATAGCGATGATCGCCGCAGAAACCTGCTGCATGGACTTGATCGCGGCATTAAGCGGCGAAAGCTTTTCTTCCGCCATCAAGCGCTCGATATTTTCAAGCACCACAATCGCATCATCCACAACGATCCCTATGGATAGCACCATGGCGAAAAGTGTCAGTGTGTTGATGGAAAAACCGAAAAGCCATAAACCGGCAAAAGTGCCCACCAGGGAAATAGGCACCGCAACAAGCGGAATCAGCGTTGCACGCCAGCTTTGCAGGAAGAGGAATACCACCAGCACCACCAGAATCATGGCTTCGCCCAGGGTTTTAACAACCTCCTTAATCGAGGCTTTTACGAAATCACTGGTGTCATACGGTACTTGATACTCCACGCCTGCCGGGAAACGCGTTTTTAGCTCATCCATCTTGGCTTTGATGGCATTCGCCGTATCCAGGGCATTGGCGCCATTCTGCAAGAAGATAGGTATACCGACGCCAGGTATGCCGTTTATCGTGGTACGCACGTTATAACTCAGCGAACCAAGCTCAATGCGGGCAACGTCTTTAAGATATAAGACACCGCGCGGGCCATTTGCACGCAAGATAATATTGCCGAACTGGCTGGGGTCTAGCAGACGGCCCTTGGCGGTAACGGTGTATACCAGCTGCTGATCGGCTGGCGCCGGATCCTGGCCTATCTTGCCGGCAGCGTACTGGGCGTTTTGCGCCTGTATGGCATTAGCGATATCTGTAGTGGTAACGCCCAGCTGCGCCATGCGGTCCGGGCGTAGCCAGATACGCATGGAGTAATCCTGTGCGCCAAAAATGCTTGCATCGCCAACCCCTGGAGTACGCTTAAGTTCATCCAGCACATTGAGCGTGGCGTAATTGCTCAGAAATAGCGGGTCATATTTCTTATCCTTGGAGACCAGCATCACCACCAGCAAAATATCGTTAGAACGCTTTTGCACAATCAGGCCGGTACGCCGCACCTCATCTGGCAAGCGCGGCAGGGCAATATTGACGCGATTGCTGACGTTAAAGGTAGCCTGATCAACGTTAGTGCCAATCTCAAAAGTCGCAGTAATTGTCAGCGTGCCACTGGAATCTGCACTTGAGTTGAAATACAGCAGGCCTTCCACGCCACTCAATTGCTCTTCAATAGGCGCTGCGACGGTTTTAGCCAGGGTTTCTGCACTGGCGCCAGGATAGGTTGCGGTAATGATTACCGTGGGCGGCGCGATCTGCGGATACTGCGCAATCGGCAGCTTCATTGAGGCGGCAAGGCCAGCCAGGACAATAATGATGGACAATACCGAAGCAAAAATCGGCCGTGTAATAAAGAATCTCGTCATGATGATGCTCGCTTATGCTAGTCGCGAGGCTTGAGACTTAGCGGCAGACTTGGCCGGTGCGGCTTTAGGCGGCACAGGAGGCTCGCCTTCGGCATGCGGCGATACCGGAGCCCCTGGGCGAACCTTGATGATGTTATCAACAATCACCTTCTCACCTGCCTGGAGGCCTCCCAGGATCACCCAGTCCTTACCAGCCCACTCACCTGTAGTCACCGGGCGTACCGTGGCTTCATTCTTGTCATTGACGACATAAACAAACTTGCCCTGGTCAGAAGTCAACACCGCAATCTGTGGCAGCAAGAAGACACCATCGCGCTTGCCTGTAGTGACGCGTACACGTACAAATTGACCAGGCAGCAAACGCCGATCGGTGTTGTCAAAAGTGGCACGCAACTGCTGCGTGCCCAACGTCGGATCAATCTGGCTGGCGGCAAAATTCAGCTTTCCTTTTTGCTTGTATTCCGAGCCATCGGGCAAGATCAAAGAGACTTGCTGCACATTCTGTTCGCTTAAATGTCCGCCCAGTTGAGCTAGTTCATTATCAGAAAGGCTGAAACGTACCCATATCGGTGATAACTGAACAATGCTCGTAAGCTGGCTGGTATCAGCAGCGACCAAAGCGCCTTCCGAGAACTGGAAACGCCCGGAAACACCACTAACTGGCGCCGTCACCGTGGTATAGGAAAGATTGAGCTCAGCCTCTCGCACACTGGCTTCAGCCTGCTGCAATGTAGCGCTTGCCGTGGCATTGTCAGTCACCGCATTATCGTATTCACGTTGACTGATGGATTGTGTAGACAGCAAGCCTTTTAAACGTGCTTCTTCGCGCCTGGTTTGTTCGATACGCGCCTTTTGCTGTGCAAGCTGCGCACGTGCTTGGGACAAGGCAATCTGGTATGGCACGGGGTCAATCAGGAACATGGCCTGGCCAGCTTTTATCGCAGTGCCCTCTTCATATAAACGCTTGAGTAGAATGCCGCCAACACGTGGGCGGATTTCGACCTCTTTAGCGCCTTCAGTCTGTGCCACGGTTTCAGTACTAATAGGCACACTAGTGGGCTCCAGCGTGACTACACTGACAGGCAAGGCCATACTGCCTGGAGCAGCAGAGGGAGCGCTTTTGGCACAAGCAGCTAGAGCGAGGCTGATAATTAGTGCAATGACGGCAGTTTGACGGGAATTGCACAAATTATTTCGGTTAAATCTGAGGGTTGCCATCTATAACTCCATGTCTGATATACAAAACAGCTTGCTTACATTCTTATTTGTATGTAAATTATATACAAACATGAATGTATGTAAACAGAATTTTGAAGGATTGCTTAGTTTATGGTTCGTAAAACCAAAGAAAATGCCAAATTAACTCGCCTGCAAATTATTAATGCAGCACGCGAAGTATTTCTGGTACGCGGCGTCAGCCATACCACCATGGAACATATCGCCACCCAGGCTGGCGTAACACGCGGCGCAATCTATTGGCACTTCAGCAATAAAACAGAATTATTTCAAGCCATGCGCGAACAGGTTTTTCTACCACTCATTGATCGTATGGATGATACGCTCCTTGTTGAAGGGACCCAAGACCCTCTCGCCTGTATTGAACGTTTTCTATGCGGCAGCATACAGACGCTGAATGAAAGTACCACTACACGCCAAACCTATGAAATCATGATGACCAAGTGTGAGTACGTGGAAGAATTCGCCATAGTCTTGCAACAAACACTATCCAATTGTTCAAGCATCAGTGAAAAAGTACGCCTGGTTTATGAGCGTGCTAAAGCACTGGGACAATTGCACCCTTCCCATGAGCCTGCCCAGCTCGCTATGGATACCCATTTATTTTTCACCGGCTTGCTTAATATGTGGGTGAAAGATACTGAAGGTAATCGATTCCGCAATCAGGCAACTGAGTTGATCAAAGCGCATATGAGCATGCGGCGCCGGTAAGCGTACTTTATTGTTTTATCCAAGTTAGTTACTGACACCAAACTTGTGGCGCGCCTCATATCGCTATCATGCCACCGTAGATGTTTTGTGAGGAAAACGTGGACATTCATACTGGCGAAATCTACGGTAAGCAAACAGCGAGCGAGTTCGTGATGTATAACGTACTTAAGGTAAGCAAAGACGTTATTACACTGCAAAATATCGATAACCCACTTAGCCTTTTCGAGACAACTGCAAAGAAGCTGCAATCTTCAGGTTATATGCGCGTCAGCCAGACGCCTTACATCAGCACAGAGGCCAGTACATCAAAGCGTCGCAAGGCAGCTCGCAAACCCAATCGCTGCCCTTATACCATGGATTTTATTGAGGAGCGCGCTGATTGCCAGCGCCCTGCGCCGGTCATACCTGATTTATTCAACAAGGCAGACATTGTATAACTAGAAAATATCTTAATTGTTGCTATCGGGCGGTGAAGCCCACAGATCATGACCATCCGATTTCACAATCTGCGCCTCAACCAGATCACCCGGCACCAAGCCTTCAGCGCCTGACAGATAAACGACACCATCAATTTCCGGTGCATCTGCGCTAGTACGTCCCACCGCTTCATCACCTTCTACTTCATCGACCAGGACCATTTCAACCCGGCCAATTTTCTTGGCCAATTTCTCGGCACTTATCGCTTCTTGTACTTCCATAAAACGAGCCAGACGCTCTTGCTTCAGCTCCTCCGGCACGGGATCAGCCAAACTATTTGCAGCTGCACCATCCACTGCCGAATAGACAAAACAACCTACACGGTCCAATTGTGCTTCACGCAGGAAATCCAGCAGCATTTCAAAGTCATCGTTAGTTTCACCGGGAAAACCAGTAATAAACGTGCTGCGGATAGTGATATCTGGGCAGACATCGCGCCATGCGTTGACACGTGCGAGGTTATTCTCGCTGCTGGCTGGCCGCTTCATGGCTTTGAGTATGCGAGGGCTGGCATGCTGGAATGGCACATCCAGATACGGCAGTATCAGGCCATCTGCCATAAGCGGAATTACCTCATCCACATGCGGATAAGGATAAACATAGTGCAGTCGTATCCATACGCCAAGCTCGCTCAACGATTTGGCAAGCTCTGTCATTCGCGTTTTCACCGGGCGACCATTCCAGAAGCCGCTGCGATATTTGACATCCACACCAAAGGCACTGGTGTCTTGTGAGATCACAAGGATTTCTGAAACACCTGCCTTAACCAGATTTTCTGCTTCGTTCAACACCTCACCAATCGGACGACTAACTAAATCGCCGCGCATGGATGGGATGATACAAAAACTGCAGCGATGATTACAGCCTTCTGAAATCTTGAGGTAGGCGTAATGATTAGGCGTCAAACGTATGCCTTGCGGCGGCACCAGATCGGTGTATGGGTCATGCGGTTTGGGCAAATTGGCATGCACTGCAGTCATTACTTCTTCTAGCGCATGCGGGCCGGTGACAGCCAGTACGCTAGGGTGTGCGTTCTGCACTACCCCGCTTTTAGCACCCAGGCAGCCTGTAACAATAACTTTACCGTTTTTGGCGATGGCTTCGCCTATGGCATCGAGCGATTCTTCAATGGCGCTGTCAATAAAGCCGCAGGTATTGACGACAACCAGGTTGGCATCTTCATAGCTGCCTGAAATTTCGTAGCCTTCAGCGCGTAGTTGAGTAAGAATACGTTCAGCATCCGACCCTGATTTAGGACAACCGAGGGAAACGAAACCGACTTTTGGAATTGATTGGCTCATAATTAAACTTTTGATATGTATATAATTGCGATCGCTTGGCTTTACGTCACTCTATTAATGGCAGCGACAGAAAACAGTATTACTGCTGGTGTGCTGACTTTTGTATTTTACGGTCTGTTACCTTGCGCCCTATTTATCTGGCTGATTGGTACGCCCCAACGTCGGCGCAACAAGTTGGTCAGGCAAATCCCAGAATCAGTCGAGGAACCGTTTAGTCAACCAGATCGAGCTGATACCAAGTGCGATTAATATCACCTGCTGCACTGTCGCCCGCAATTCGGTACGTTTATGCAAACCCGGAATCAAATCAGCTACCGCCACATAAATCATACTTGCTGCTGCTAGCCCCAGAATCGTGGGGATCCAGTCCTGCACTGTTTGCAAGGCAAAATAAGCCAGCAGGCCTCCGAGTAGCGTGGCCAGGCTGGACAAGAGGTTAAACAGCAACGCCTGCTTCTTTGTGTAGCCAGAATGCAGAAGGATCAGGAAGTCGCCCACTTCCTGCGGAATCTCATGCGCAATAATCGCCAGCGCCGTAACCGCACCCAGCTTGATATCCAGCATAAACGCGGCAGCAATCAGAATGCCATCGACAAAATTATGGAAGGTATCCCCCACCATGATCATCATGCCGCTGCGGCCATGGTCGTGGTCGTGCGCGGCTCCATGGCCGCCCTCATCACTATGGGCAGCATGCGCTTCGCATTCATCGCCATGGCAATGTCGCCATAACACCAGTTTTTCCAGCACAAAAAACAGCAAAATGCCGAGCAAGATGGTGGCCGCCATATTTTCCGCACTGCTCGCCACATTGAATGCATGCGGCAAAATTTCAAGAAATACCGCGCCTAGCAACGCGCCGATGGCATAGCTAATAAGCATGGGAATCCATGCGGTGCGAGCATTAAGCGCGAAAAATGCTGCGCTAAATACACTCAGAATACCGCCTAGCAAGCTTGCGCTAATAATCCAGGCAAGTGTGGACATTCCATAGGTGGGCATTTAGAAAACTCTAGCTAATTAGAAAAGCAAAGGCAGCATTATAAACGAGGCGTCAAGTTGACGAGACTTTGATTTAACCCAAGCCCGGATTCAATGATGATGTTCCAGCCAGATCATGGATGCCATGCGCCCTGTTATGCCATTGCGCCGGTAGGAAAAGAACCGGGTTTGATCTGTATATGTGCAAAGGCCACCGCCATAAATGCGGTCAACGCCCATTGTGCGCAGGCGCTGTTTTGCCAACAGGTAAATATCTGCCAGCCATTTGTCATTGGGGTTGGGCAAAAATGCCTGAGCAGCTTGTGCATGCTGGGCAACGAAGGCGTCACGCACTTCCATGCCGACTTCAAATGCCTGTGGCCCTATCGCTGGGCCCAGCCACGCTATTAGATGACTGGGCGACGCCTGCATGGCTGTAATAGTGGCTTCAAGCACCCCGCCCAGCAAGCCGCGCCAGCCTGCATGAGCAGCGCCTACCACACTACCCGCTTCGTCACACAACAACACCGGTAAACAGTCGGCAGTCATCACCGTACAAACCGCATGGGGGACCCTGGCATACGCAGCGTCGGCCTCGGGCAAGCAGCTGGCAGTTGCAGCATCAACGACCTTAACGCCATGCACTTGCTTTAACCACAGGGGTTCAGTAGGCACAAAACGATTCAATGCCAGGCGATTCGCTACCACTTGCAGGGGAATATCGCCTACACGATCTCCCAAGTTGAGGCTGGCATAAGGACCGACACTTTCACCACCTGCCCTGGTGGTTTGCAGAGCTTGCACATTGGCAGGCGCCGGCCAGTCGGGAAATATCAGATCAGTGTCATTCAACATCGTCATCATCTAACGCTTCGTCCGACTCTGCCTCACCTTCAACATCGTCATCCTCGGAAGATGCGTCAAAATCTAGTTCGAAAGCCTCGTCGTCAGACAGTTCTTCTACCCGCATGGCCTCCAACAGCGCTTTCATGTCGAGTGGCAGTTCAATCTGCCACTCCATGGCCTGGCCTGTTTCGGGGTGGATCAGACCGAGTTTTATGGCATGCAGTGCCTGTCGATTAAAACCTTGCAGTGCGTCGCGCAGAGTCTGTGTCATGGCGCGCAGCGGCACAATGCCACGCATGCCGTAAACCGGATCACCCGCAATAGGCGCTTTCAGATACTGCATATGCACGCGTATCTGATGTGTACGCCCGGTCTCCAGCATGCAGCGAAGATAGGTATGCACAGCGAAGCGCTCTAATACTTCATAATGTGTCACTGCGGGCTTACCGCTGCGATTGACAGCCATTTTGGTCCGCGCATGCGAATGGCGCCCGATGGGTTGATCCACCTTGCCATTGCGCCAGACCTGCCCCCAAACAATCGCCCGGTATTCACGCTTCACGGTGCGGGCCTGTAACTGGCGCACGAGGCTGGTCTGGGCAGCAAGCGTTTTTGCCACGACCAGCAGGCCACTGGTGTTCTTATCCAGCCTGTGGACTATACCCGCACGCGGTAGCTCCTTCAGATGCGGCGTATGATGCAGCAAGGCATTTAACAACGTACCTTCCCAGTTACCTGCCGCCGGGTGAACCACCAGACCTGCAGGCTTGTTGATCACCAAGATATGTGCATCTTCGTAAACAATGTCCAAGGCGATATTTTCTGCTTGGAAAGCACTTTCCTCGGGAGCGGCTTGCGGAACAATCTGTATGATCTCGCCGCCCCAGACCTTGAGCTTGGCTGTGGTGGTCTGATTTTCAATTGTCACAAGACCTTCCTTAATCCAGTTTTGCAGGCGGGATCTTGAATGCTCGGGCATTAGACGTTGCAGGGCTTGGTCGAGGCGTAAGCCGCCTAAATCTTGCGGAATAGTGAGAGTGATAGGAGTGGTTTGGGTCATCGGTTATAATCTACGGGACTCTTACTTGGACCTTGTTAAATGAAGCATAGTTTAGCGTTAATTGCGTTGCTCTGGCTCTCCGGATGCAGCATTTTCGGTGCGCCCACAGAACTCGACGAGACTAAAGGCTGGCAGGTACAGCGTATCTATGCCGAAGCCGAAGACAAGATGAAGTCGCGCGATTACGACAAAGCCATCAAGTATTTGCAGATTCTGGAATCTCGCTATCCACATGGCCGCTATGCCACACAGTCGCAGCTTGAACTAATTTATGCCTATTTCAAGAAAAACGATCCGGCCTCCTGTATTGCTGCGGCTGACCGCTTCATTAAATTGCATCCGAACCACCCCAATATTGACTATGCGTATTACATGAAGGGTATGGCCACCTTTAATGAACGTGGCATTGTTGAAAAACTGACTGAGCAGCAAATCAGTGACCGCGATCCTAAATCACTACGTGAATCCTTTCTGTCTTTCAAAGAGCTGACAACACGCTATCCAGACAGCCGTTATGCCAAGGATGCGACTTTGCGCATGACTTACCTGGTCAACACGCTGGCAAGTCATGAGTTGCATGTGGCGCGCTATTACATGAAACGCACTGCCTACGTTGCAGCGCTCAATCGCGCTAAATACGTATTGGAGTACTACCCCGATTCACCCGCTATTGAAGAAGCACTGGTCATCATGATTAGTGCGTACGACGCGCTCGGCATGGATGATCTCAAGCAGGACACACTCCGGGTTTTGCAGACCAATTACCCCAACAGCCCCATGTTAGGCAAAGGCGTCCCACAGGATAAACGCATTTGGTGGAAGTTCTGGGAAAGTCTTTACTAATTGATTTAGCGTATTTCCAATTGAAGTATTTTCAATCAAACCAGGAGGCCAACAAACTATTTTTTTGTTGGCCTTTTTGCTTTAGCACCTGTTGGATCTTTACGCGCATTCAGTTCTGCACGCTGCTCTACCTTGCGTCTGCGCATGCTGACTATACCCTCACCTCTTTTGGGTTTCGGCGGTTCAGCAAATGGGTTACTGCCTTGTTTGAACTGCACACGCAAAGGTGTGCCGGACAACTGGAACACCTTGCGAAAAGTTTTTTCCAGAAAGCGCACATAGCTATCCTTGACGCCATCCACGTGATTACCGTGTACCACGACGATCGGCGGATTGCTTCCGCCCTGGTGCGCGTAGCGTAATTTTGGGCGTATGCCCTTGCTGATAGGGGGCTGATGCTGAGCAATGGCATCAATCAGAGCACGAGTAAGTTGCGGCGTGGATAGCTTCGCCATTGCTGCTTTATAAGCGATATCAACGGACTTGAATAGCTCGGGCAAGCCCTTCTTTTTCAGCGCGGATATATAGTGAAATTCGGCAAAGTCGAGGAATTGCAGCTTGCGGTCGATCTCGCGTTTGATCCAGTCGCGCTGATCTTCTGCCAGGCCGTCCCACTTGTTGATCGCCACCACCAGAGCACGGCCACTTTCCAGAATATAGGCGGCCACATGTGCATCCTGCTCGGTAATCCCGTCTTGTGCATCCACTACCAGAATCGCCACGTTGGCTTCTTCAATCGCCTGTATGGTTTTGATGACGGAAAACTTCTCAATCGCTTCAAATACTTTACCGCGCTTACGCACACCTGCTGTATCAATGATGGTGTAGTGTTTGCCGTCACGCTCAAGATCAATATGAATGGAATCTCGTGTAGTACCAGGTTGATCGAACGCGATCACGCGCTCTTCCCCCAATAAGGCATTCACCAGCGTGGATTTACCTACATTGGGGCGCCCGACAATCGCAACTTTGGGTGTTCTGTCAGAATTGATCGGTTCTTCAGGCTCAGGTTCCGGGAACGATTCCAAAGCCAGCTCCACCAGATCACGCACGCCTTCACCATGTGCAGACGATACAGACAGTGGATCGCCTAAACCTAATTCGTAGAATTCTGCACTGATAATTGCACGCTGCATGCCTTCGGTTTTATTAACCGCCAACAGTACGGGACGCTGGCTTTTACGCAGTCGATCGGCAATCACCTTGTCTTGTGGCGTAACACCTTGGCGCCCATCAACCAGAAATATAATGACATCTGCTTCATTGATGGCAAGTATAGTCTGGCGCGCCATTTCTTTGAGGATGCCGCTATCGGCCGCAGGTTCAAAGCCGCCAGTATCCACTACAAGGTGGGGCCTGCTGCCTCCCACGCCACGTCCATAATGGCGATCACGCGTGAGACCAGGCAAATCTGCTACCAGGGCGTCACGGCTTTTGGTCAGGCGATTGAATAGTGTGGACTTGCCGACATTAGGCCGGCCGACCAGTACGATGGTTGGTAACATGCCGTTATTTCAGCGAGATGGCGTAAAGTCCGCCATTACGGGTTTGCACCAGCAAACCATTGGTGCCAAGTGCTGTCAGTTGCGACATGATGGGGCTATCCTCAGTGCGGATCCGAGCGGCAAATACGCCATCTTCGCGCTCTAAAAAGTGTACATAACCTTGTATATCTCCTACAGCGATAACACCGCCCATAGGCAATGGCGCACTGAGGTGGCGATTAGTTAAAGCGCCCTGACGCCAGAATGTCTTACCGCTTGTATATTCGAGCGCATATACGGCGCCGCCAGCGTGGGAAACATAAATCCGTCCATCCTCGGCATTAATGCCCGTGTAGCTTGATATATCCCGGCTCCAGGAGACGCTACCAGTGGCGCGGTCCACTGCTGCGAGCTTGCCTTGATACGCCACGGCGTAAACCAAGGCGCCGTCTACTACCGGCAGGCTGGTGATGTCTGCAATACGCTCGATTTCGGTGGTGCCCTTGGGCTGGGCTACGGAAGCCTCCCAAACCACTTTACCGTCTTCTGCTCGCAATGCAATCAGCTTGCCGCCAGCAAAGCCGGCATAGACGGCGCCACCATCCAGCACCACACCTGCACCACTACGTAAACTCAAGCTTGGTGTTGCACGTTCGTAGATCCACTTGCGGCTGCCATCCAAGGCGTCCAGGCCAAATATACGGCTGTCCCCTGTGCGCACGATCACGATACTGTCCGTCACTTTGGGCACGCTCAATACTTCGCTGCTTACTTTGGATTTCCACAGCGATTTACCCGTTTGATCATAGGCAATCACGTAACCTGTAGGTGTGCCGACCAACACCAGGTTAGGCCCCAGGCCAACACCTCCAGACAGCTTCTCACCAGCATTGATGCGCCAGATTTGATGGCCATTGATAGCATCCAGCTTGTATATCTCACCTGCTGCGTTTGCCGCATACACAAAACCACTCTGGGCTGCCGGTACAAAATTAAAATCTGCAGCAGACCCGACATGCGCGCTCCAGACAATCTTGGGTTGTGCGCTAGGCTTGAATTCTACGAGCTCAGCAGGTGGGTCAGTGACTTCACGCCCGAACATCTGCTCTGATATGTCAGTTTTCATGTCGGTAAGCGTAGTGCATCCGCCTATGGCGAGTACCGCTACAAAAAGCAGTGCGATTGATCGCAAATTTAGCTGGCTCAAGTTTAACTCCCTAAGGAAGCCCTGAACAAGTCAGCATTCAGCGGCTCCAATTTATCGAATTACGGTTTCCGGTCGAATTTTCTTAGCCGATCGTTCAGAAACCGCAGT